>Ga0265314_10000172_pt1 | contig 96486 bp, 56 predicted proteins | sample 4126metaG_FD_203106 | JGI IMG/M metagenome (GOLD analysis project Ga0265314, IMG submission 203106) | Rhizosphere microbial communities from Carex aquatilis grown in University of Washington, Seatle, WA, United States - 4-1-26 metaG | ecosystem: Host-associated > Plants > Roots > Rhizosphere >...
CAATATCGTCCTTAACGGCTCCTCAACACGATTGATTGTCCCGGGCACCTATACGGTGCGAGGAACTCAAAGCGTAGTCGGCACCATTGATTCAGCCGCCGTGATCCTCAAGACCAATGCCCTTCTGGCTGCCACCAGCGCGGCCTTCACCGGCCTGGTGAGCGTCGAGGACGGCGCTCAGCTCGTTCTCAATGGCAACTTGGTCACCTTCGCCACCAACGTGATCGTGGCCGCCGGTGGACGCTGGGATGTGCCCGTAAGCACAACCATCAGTCTCAATGGTACTCTGACCAACCTGGGCGCCATGCGCTGGGTCAGCGCCAATCGAAGCTTTAGCTTGGTAGGCAACGGGCAGGTCGAAAACCTCGGCCTGTGGGAGATCTTCCAGGATCCGGCCGCAGCCAACGGCTTTGAATCGACAATCGGTCTGCCTGTCGATGTGCCCGTCGGCGGGCAGCTCCTGGTCAGTACCAACGCGTTCGTCGACTTCACCTCCAAGAGCAGCCTGACTGTGGCCGGAACTCTCGAGGTTCAGAGCGGCGCTCGCCTCCGGCTGGACAGTTCCGACCCGGCGCGCGACCTCACCCTCGCCAATGGCAGCCTGCTCGCCGGATCTGGCACGATTCGCTTTGAGGGTAGCAACAGACTAGTGGCGCTTTCCAGCGCAAGCCTCGACATTGGCCTCCTGGACTTATCAGGCAACGCGACAATCGCCGGGACCAACCTGCTAACAATCCCAATCGGATCTGTCCTCCGCTTGGACCACAGTTCAACTTTCTCAGGCTCCCTCACCGTGGACGGAACCCTCACGCTCATCGGTGCGAGTTCCACCTTTGATGTCAATGGGACGCTAACACTCGATGCGACCGGCACGATCAACAACGACGGCACAATTCACGCCGGAGCCTTTGTCCGGAACGGTGGCACGATCAACGGCGACTTTCCACAAACCCAATTGGGGCCACCGCCTCTGATAATCACCTCAATCGGCCTAAGCCCCACCTCGACGCTCGCCCGCATCCAAGGCGATGCCACCAGTTCACGCCTTCCACTTAATATTGTCCTGGTCGTGAGTGCATCAGGCGACCGCTCGTTCGCCGTCGAAAGCTCTTCCGATCTCATCCTGTGGAATCCTGTCGCGGCGGCCATCCAGGAGGCCATTCCAGGCCAATTTCGAGTAACCCTTTCCATCCCTGATCAGAGGCGGAGGTTCTTCCGCCTCCGCCTCTTGGACATCAGTAGCACTCCCCGCTAAACCACACCAGTGGAGAAAGGGAGCGTCTTCGCCGGAAGACGGATCGGCGCCAACATACAGACTCAGAAGATTTACGGCGGCCTGGACTTCCTGCTTTGTCCAACACAGGCGACGACGTCTCGCCTACTAAGCGCTTCGCGACGCTTCAACTCAATCCAGCTTGCGCCGGATAAGGGGGGGTGGCAGCCGGTGGCGGCTTCAGTGCTGCGGATTGAGGAGGGTATTGCTTTCCGAGAGGGCGCGCCTTCGAGATGAAGGCCAGCCTCCCTGCCAGGGGAGGCTGAACCACCCTCTCGGAAAGGATCACATGTCGCCTGAATATACTCGAATGTTAGAGGGTACGCAACTCCTTGGTTTCTCCCGAGCACTCAACACGCCTACGTGCCCAGCATCGCCAAGCTGGCTGCTCATTTTCCCAAATCCCCGGCTTTAGTCTCTGCAAACGAACCGCGTCGGTATTCTCAGGATCTGACTTTTAACCAAAAGGTCAGCCGTCGGTGCTCCTCCGTTCCCTTCGTTTGCTCCTGTAAAGTGTTTCAGTTGCTCCTCCTCCCTCCCTTATCCGTGCCCATTCGAGCGATCTGTGGTTAAACTTCCCCTCTCCCCCACCTAACCCGCCCAAGTCATCCCTGCCCCATCCCCGTCCGAACCTCTCCCTCCTTCGTTCCCTTCGTTTGCTTCTGTAAAACATCTCGGCTGCATGCCCGCCGCGCTGTCACATCCTAGCCGGCATTTACGCGATGTAGCGTTATACGTTTCGGACCCCGAATAATATCGCCCCGGTTCTTGGATCGCTCGGGCGCCATGTCCACCGTAACTCGGCCCTCCTCCGCTCTGTAATCCTCGTGTTCCTGACGGTTAACAATCTTCGGTCCACTCAGACCTCTCGACTCCCTGCCGCGCGCCGCCTGCCTCGCGCTAACACCCTAGACTCATCGCTCGTGCCGACTTACACTCACTCTCAGATGACCTGCTCAGGATCGAAGCCAGGCTGCCTTCGTACGAAGATGTCAGCATTGATCGCCATTTGCTGCCTCACCGCCCGGCCCCCGACCCAATGATCGAGGTTCACAGCATATTCAGACAATTCACCCCGCGTCAGGTAGCCTGGATCACCATTACCGCTGCGATTCTCTTTGTCGCTGCCCTACAGAGCATCCTCCTTCGTCGCGAAATTCCGGAGACGTGGGAGGAACGAACCCGTCGGGAATCAATCAGGATACTGGGCGACATTGCCTCCACGAACGATCTCCAAAGGTCGGTAGGCAACGCGGGAGCCGTGCTGACCCTAACCAACGGATCCTGGATCGTAATTCGAGTCGTCCTCCAGTTCGAACCCGAACGTGAGGTCGCCATTGCCAGGGACAGCGAAGGCCGCTGGTTCGAAGGCCAGCAAAAACTCACAGGCGCTCTGACCTGGTATCGAGCATACAAAGCCGCCAAGCGCGCTCCTCCCGGCCAGACCATAGTCACCGTTCCTGAATGTGCCGTTTTGGACAAGATGGAATCCTCGTCCAACTTGGTTGAGGCCGAAGCAGCGTTCAGGCGCGCCTTGCGGTTCCTCTCCTTCTCTGGGCCGACGAAGCGTTGATGACTCCCACCGCTGGCTTCTGCTTCACATCAGAGGCTACGAGGGCCTCTCGATTGCACCGCCGCCACCAAAACCCGGGCCGGTCTTTACGGGGATCGACGGCGGCGCCGCAGCAGCAGCGCACCGAGACCCAAAGCGCCCAAGGCAAACGTCGAGGGCTCAGGACAAATCCCGTGACAAACGGAAACGGTGAAGCTCTGTAAGCCACTCAGGCCCGGGACTGGCACATTCGGATCCGCGTCGTTGCCAACGAAGATCGTTACCGGCGCTGATAGACCCCAAACACCTCCCGGTGTTGTCTGCGCCTGGCCGAGCGTAGGACCGCTCGACGCATTCCAAGCCCCGACTTCAAATGTGCCTAGAGCACCAGCGGCTAGGGGTGTGACCCGAGGTTTCGGGTCAAAGAACAGACCACGCTTGGCACCAGTCTTGAAGGGGATGGGTTGGCCAATCGGAATGAGGCTCTGGCCCGGGCCGATCAAGTAGAGCTCAGCCAAGAAATCCGGACCCACCCCCGTCCCATCGGGCCCAATGACGGTCGCGGTGGGGGTCGTGGTGTACGCGACGCTATTGGCGAAAAATACCGACTGTGCTTGAAGCGCGGCGCCAGTCGCCAGTATTCCGGCTATCAGGATTCTCGTTTTCATGCCCTGTTTTCTCTTTCCTGGAAGTTCACCTCTCGAACCGTGGAATACCCGGCGCCCGCTGGCCAAGCCCGCTCATCACCCATCCCATGGGACCAGGTTCCGCGGGCCGCGTGAGGAGCCCCTGTCACCCGCCCGGGCGGCCCAATCAGTAATCCATCTGATCAATCACCATAGCCTGTATGCCGTACACTTTTGAGTCTGTCAATCGCAGATGACGCGCGAACCCGCCTCCCCGTTCTCCACTTTTACCCGGCCGAAAGCCAAGTAATCGCTAGAGGCCTCACGCGGCACGGAGCTCGGGGCGGTGGACCCACCAAAACTCCCCCTTCCTGCGTGTTTGCACCTTGGCGCCCCTGCGTTAAAACCGTTCACATCCATCCCGCCAAGTCATCCCTGCCCCATCCCCGTCCGAACCGCTCCCTCCTTCGTTCCCTTCGTTTGCTTCTGTGAAGTGTTTCAGTTGCTCCTCCTCCCTATCCGTGTCATCCGAGAAATCCGTGGTTAAACTTTCCCTCTCCCCGCCTAACCCGCCCAAGTCATCCCTGCCCCATCCCCGTCCGAACCGCTCCCTCCTTCGTTCCCTTCGTTTGCTTCTGCGAAGTGTTTCAGTTGCTCCTCCTCCTCCCTATCCGTGTCATCCGAGAAATCCGTGGTTAAACTCTCCCTCTCCCCCACCTAACCCGCCTGAGTCATCCCTGGTCCATCCCCGTCCGAACCTCTCCTTCCTTCGTTCTCTTCGTTTGCTTCTGTGAAGTGTCTCAGTCGCTCCCCCCCTTCCCATCCGTGTCATTCGAGAAATCCGTGGTTAAACATCCCCCTCCCCCCGTCCATCCGACCTAACCCATCCGTGGTCCGTCCCCATGTCCACTCCATCCCTTCGCTGTAATAACTAAATCACATAACTACTTGACAGGTTTCCACCGCTCTGTTACCTTAAGCCCCATGAAGAGCGACCAGGCTCAACCAGGTGCTCGCGCCGGCCCGATGCGACGCGCCCATCAATCCGTGCGCCCTTTCCACAACGGCCGATCTCGTCAACCTCCTCTCCGTTCTCCCGCCGGCCGCATACTCTCGCATCCGGCACCCCGACCATTCGGGCACTCCGCGGCCTTTTCCTTCAGCCTTTTGCCTTTGTCGTTCAGCCTTTCGTTGCCAAATCCTGAATTACCCCTTCGAAAACCTGAATTATCCTCTCCAAAACCTGAATTATCCTCTCCAAATCTTGGATTATCCGCTCCATTTCCTCTCCCGGCCCGGCCGCCTGCGACTCCGTACAACAGCCTTAAGCGAAGCAACATCCACAGAGCCAACCTCAATTCACCGGCCGCAGCCGGGTGATCCCCCACCCCTTCCGCGGATCAAATGAGCCTCACGCGCACAAATGACAAAAAATGGTTAGTCGCCTGGAATCCGTGCATCGACGCGTGGTTGCGTCCCTCCCCTCACAACACCGGCCCCGCCGCGCTGGCGCCGCTGCTTGCCAAATCGGTACTGAAATGACACGCTGCCACCTCATCAATGCTCTTTGCTCCGGGCCGTCGTTCTCCGACTCGGAGCCTGTCCTCGCATCCAGTTTATGAATACTTTTTGGCTCTCGCTCGGTGCGGCTGCTTGCGCCGTCTCCGCTCTCGCCACCGTCTCACCCGAACCCCTCGCCTTCAAAGCCCCCGCCGGGATTCCGGACGCCCTCGAACTGGTATCGCCCGCCTCAGTGCGACTGGAGGGTTATCTGGGGGCGCGTGTGGAAGCCAACGAAGCCAATCGACTCCTCAAGGTCGAGGAGGAACCGATCCTCGCCGGCTTTCGCAAAAAACCGGGCAGCCATCCCTGGATCGGCGAGCACGTGGGCAAATGGATGTATGCCGCCACCCTCGCCTGGGCCAACACCGGCGACGCCGCCCTGCGCGCCAAGCTGGATCGCGTGGCCAAAGAGCTGATCGCCGACCAAGAGCCCGACGGCTACCTTGGAACCTATGTCCCGGAGAAACGTTTCGGCCTCTATCCGGAAGCCGACTGGGACGTCTGGTCGCACAAGTACAACCTCATGGGCCTGCTCACCTATTACCAGTACACCGGCAACCCTGAGGCGCTCCAGGCCTGTCGCAAAATGGGCGACCTCCTCATCGCCACCTTCGGCCCCGGCAAGAAAAGCATCCTCTCCGCGGGAACCCACATGGGAATGGCCGCCACCAGCGTTTTGGAGCCCATCGTTTTGCTTTACCGCCATACAGCCGACCCTAAGTATTTGGAGTTCGCGCGGTACTTAGTGACCGCCTGGAACGAACCCAAAGGCCCGCGGATCATCGAGGCCTTGCTCAAGGAAAAGGCCGTCAACCGCACCGCCAACGCCAAGGCCTATGAGATGCTCTCAAACCTCGTCGGCCTCTGCGAGTTGGCTCGCGCCAGCGGCGATCTCGAACTGATCCGCCCCGTCGTCAACGCCTGGGAGGACATCGTCGCCCACCGCCTCTACATCACCGGCAGCGCCAGCCAGGGCGAGCATTTCCACGCCGACTTCGATCTCCCCAACCAGATGGGCGCGTCGGTAGCCGAAACCTGTGTGACCGTGACCTGGATTCAGCTCAACTCCCAACTGCTCCGGCTCACCGGCAACGCGCGCTACGGCAACGAGCTCGAGCGCACCTTTTACAATCACCTGTCTGCCGCGCAGATCCCCGATGGCTCGCAGTGGTGCTATTTCACGTCCTTGGAAGGCGCCAAACCCTACGGCCCCGGCATCAACTGCTGCGTGTCCAGCGGGCCTCGCGGGATGGCTCTGGTTCCCCAGCACGCCTTCCTGCTCCACCATTCCCACGGCGTGGACGGAATCGCGGCGAATCTCTTTGAGCCCGCCCGGTTCACCGCCCAGCTCGGCGGCCAGCCCGTGAGCGTAGAACACTCTGGAGGCTTTCCCCGGGACGGCCATTCCAGCTTTACCTTCTACCTCAACCAACCGGGAGAATTTGGCTTCCGCATCCGGTCGCCCGAATGGGCCGGTCCGCTGGAGCTCAAACTCAACGGACACAGCATCAAACCGGAGCTGGTCGACGGTGGCTGGGCCGAAATCGGAAAACGGACCTGGCGCAACGGCGACAATGTGACCGTCAAGTATCAGCTTGCCTTGCGCCGCCTCGCCGGTGAGCACGGCAACCAAGGCCGCGCCGCGGTCGCTTGGGGGCCCTTTGTTCTCGCCTATGACCAAAAGCTCAATACCGGCTTGCCCGCCTCCGTTACCCTGGGGTGGGCCTCCGACGCACCCCAGAATGCCTTCGCGCTGCGCCCGGGCACCCAGTTGGCCTTCGCCGGCCCGCTGCGCTCATCTCGCGCCCGCGGACCAGTCACAGCCACCTTGGTGCCTTTCGCTGACGCCGGCGCCGGTGGCGGCTTCTATCGGGTCTGGCTGCGCTCCGTTGGGACCGAACTCCCATCCACCGCCTCCCTCCTGCTCGACGGACAGGAGGAACGCTCGCGCGACGGCAACGCCAGCGGCTCGATCATCGACGGCGACCCGCAATCATTTGTTGTTACTTTCGAGAACCAACCCGCCGCCGAGGACTGGTTCAGTGTTACTTTGAACGCGCCGTCGACTATCGGCCGAGTGGTCTTCAGCCATGGCCGCAGCTTCCATGACGGCGGTTGGTTCGATACCAGCGCCGGAAAACCGCGTATTGAGATCAAGCGCCAAAAGGATTCAACATGGGAAAAAGTAGCTGAGCTTGACGAGTATCCCGCGACCACCGCCGCCGATCACGGATCGCTGAAATCAGGCCAGGCATTCGCGCATAAGCTCGCCAACCCCGTCCAAGTAGTCGCCATCCGCGTCATCGGCAAACCCGCCAGTGGCGACAACTCGGCTCAAGCCTTCACCTCGTGCGGGGAGTTGGAGGCGTTTGGGGAATAGTCGGCCCCCCCCACAAAAAAAACGCGATATTCGAAATTGTTTGAACATTTTTCTTGCGCTGCCTCCGAAAAGAGGATAAGAAAGCACCTAGTTATTTGATACGCCTATTAGGCTCAGCGCCCGACCCGGGCGCCGATTTTGATCCGGATATCGGTACGTTTCTTCAGCGGGGTTCCCCACCCCCACCTCCTTGGCGTCTGATATCCGGATCGTTTTTTTCTCCGTTGCCGGGCAGATTGCACGATCGGCGACCCTGGTGACCCACCCCGTCCCTCGCCCATCCGAAAGGAGAAGGTACCCAGATGGGCGGCTGAGGGTTTCTCTGTCCCCTATCCACGGCACGGCGACGAGTAGGCCTCAAACGGTTGGGCTATTTTGACTTGCGACGCCGCCCTCGACCGCAAACACTCCCCGGATGAAAACGTTCCCGGCACGCCGGATCGGCAGCCTCGCCTGCGCCCTCATCCCCGCAGCCGCTCTTCTTTTCAGCCTCAGCCTCCTCGCTCAACCCTTGCCTCTTTCCGAACCCGAAGAGCACGGCTTCTCGCCCCAGCGTTTGGAGAAACTGCACAAGATGATCCAGCAGCACATCGACGAGGGCAAGCACGCGGGCGCCATTTCCATGATCGTTCGAGCCGGCGAGATCGTGGATTGGCAGACCTACGGCTCCCGGGACATCGAAGCGCACCTGCCCATGGAAAAGGACACCATCGTGCGCGTTTACTCCATGTCCAAAACCATCACCAGCGTCGCGGTCATGATGTTGTTGGAGGAAGGAAAGATCAAACTCGAGGACCCGATCAGCAAATACATCCCCGAGCTCAAAGACATGAAGGTGTTCAAGGGTGGTACGGCCGACAGCCCCGAGCTGGTTGACGCCAAGACCCCCATCACCATCAAGCACCTGATCACCCACACCTCCGGAATGACCTACGATTTTGGCAACAGCCCGGTCGAGCAGTTAAACAAAAAAGCCGACCTCTGGAGCGCGCCCACGTTCCAAGAGTTTATCGTGCGCACATCCAAAATCCCACTGGCCCACCAGCCCGGCGAAGCCTGGACCTATGGCATCGGGTTGGATGTGTTGGGGTATCTCGTCGAAGTGGTGTCGGGCCAGAAGTTCGAACAGTTTCTCGGCGAGCGCCTGTTCACCCCGCTCGGCATGACCGACACGGGCTTCTACGTGCCGGAGGAAAAGCGCCCACGGTTGGCCAAGATTTACGAACTGGGGCCGGATGGCAAACTGCGCCCGGCCAAACCAATCCTAAACAGCTATCCCGAGCCCGGCAAAGGCTTCCCCAGCGGTGGCGGAGGACTGTACTCCACCATCGGCGATTATGCCCGATTCGCCCAGATGCTCCTGAACGGTGGACGGTTGGACGACGTTCGAATCCTCAGCCGCAAATCCGTGGAATTGATGATGGCCAATCATCTCAACCACATGACCCAAACCACGACGGCTCCGAACGGCGGTGACGGATTTGGGCTAGGCGGATCGGTGCGCATCGACTTGGCCAAAGGCAACAGCCTCGGATCAGTTGGCCAGTTCGGTTGGAGCGGCGCCGCCACCACCTATTACAACATTGATCCCCAGGAAGAAACCGTTGTCCTGCTGTTCATCCAGCATTTCCCCTACAACCAGCACGACATCTTCTACAAGTTCTCCACGCTTTTCTATCAGTCTCTGGCCGACTAAGTCGAAAGCCGGAACTACAGCCCCCCCGTCCTGGTGATCGGCGAGCCTCCCTGCTCTCAGCCCTTGGAGCCCAAGCCGCTTCCTACCAATAGCAGAACCTGCTCAACGACTGCGGGAAGACACCGGTCTAACGCCGGCGTAAGGGAGTTCCCCAGTGTGAACGGATCAGCTACCTCAATCGCGAAAAGTTGAACTCGGGTCGGCACCGCCAAGCCGAGCAACCTTCCCAGAGCGAGGGCTTCACCCAAGCCCAGGAAATGCGGAGAAACCGGCGGAAGCGCCTTCAGATCCGATTCATCCCATTGGTGGACAAACCCGGGAGCCGCCAAACCGGTTTGGACGGCATCAACCACCACCAACGATTCGAAACCAGTCACCAAGTCCAGCAACGTGAGCCCCATCTCCGAACTCTCGATCACTTCGACGTCAGCGCTGTCGCTGACTTGGCGTTGAACCTCAGCCGCGACTCGAAGACCCACGGCGTCGTCACTGAGGATCGGATTCCCCAACCCCAAAACCAAAACGCGTTTGAGACGCTGCCGGCCCGCGGACAGGCCGGATTCAGCCAACGCCAGGCTCACGACTGAACCAACTCCTTCAACAGCTCGTGGTTCTGATCGTAAATGCTGACCGCCAAAGGCAGGTGACCTGGAAGCGTATGAGTTGCGCAGCCGAAACAGGGATCGTAGGCCCGAAACGCCATCTCCACCATATTCAGCAGCCCCTCGGTCACCTGGCCCTTTTTGATCAGGCCCTTGGCCGCCTTCTCCACACTCATGGCAATCCGCGCTGCGTTGTTCTGCGTCGCAACAATCAAGTTCGCCCTCTCGATCAGCCCGCGCGCATCGGTCTCGAAATGATGGAACAGTGTGCCGCGCGGCGCCTCTACCGCGCCAATGCCCACGCTGGGTTTCTTCGTGGGGAGGCAGCGCAGGTCGGTGCCTGTGATATCCGGATCGTTCACCAACTCAACCATGCGCTCTGCCGCGCAGATCATCTCGACCACCCGCGCCCAGTGGTTCGCCAGCGTGTGGTGGACCGGCTTGGCGCCAAGCGTGCTGTAGAACTCCTGGTAGGCCTGCCGCGCTTGTGGCGTCGGCATGGACTCGGTCACGTTGAGCCGCGCCAGCGGGGCAACTGAATACACGCTGCTCTGCGGTCCCTCTTGAAACCCCTGCCACCCCAGCGGTTTGAGGTAACAGAACTTCACGTAGCTCCATGGCTCGACGTGTTCAGCAACGAAATCACGGTACTTCTGCGCTGGGAAACGCGCGTATTCACGACCGTCGGGATCCACCACCCGAATCTGGCCATCGTAGAAATTGACTTGGTTTTGCTCATCCACCTGGCCCATGTAATAAGTGCGGTGGGTATACGCATCCGAGGTGATCAGCTCGACGTAGCGAGGGTTCTTGAGGACGATGTCATGGAACACCTGCAAGGTGAAGAGCGCGAACTCCAATCCATCCTTTGCCACCTGCTTGAACCTCGGCAGATCCTCCGCCTTTAGGCCTTTGGATACGCCTCCTGGGAGGCCCATGACGGGGTGAATAACCTTGCCCCCAAAATATGCGATCAATTCCCTCAACTGACGCCGCATCCCGATCACTTTCTTCCCGACTTCTAGGCCAACCTTCTGGATCACGCCCACCACGTTGCGCTCTTCTTTAGGCGCATCGGGCCCAACAATGAAATCTGGGCCGCCCAGGATGTAAACGTGCAGCGCATGGTCCTCCAGCATGAACGCGTTATAGACCAGCTCGCGGATCTTCCGCGCGGTGGGCGGAGGCTGAACTTGATACAGATCATCCAGCGCTTTGGTCGCAGCCATGTGGTGCGCCGTGGGGCAAACGCCGCAAATCCGACTGGTGATCTGGGGCATCTCCTCCGCCGGGCGCCCGATGCAAAAGACCTCAAAACCGCGGAGTTCGGGAATCTGGAGATACGCCTTTTCGACGTCGCCTTGGTTGTCCAGGAAAATGTCGATCTTGCCGTGGCCCTCGAGCCGCGTGATCGGGTCGACGGTGACCCGGCGGCGCTGAGCCTGAGCTGCGTCGTTGGCTCGCTGATTCGCCTCGTTCCACACTTTTTGGCTGTCAGGATTCATAGCTTCAAAAGTTTGGTTATCGCTTGACGCCAACAGCTTCGTCCGCTGGTAAATTCACCTTGCGGCGCAACATGCTTTTCGCCAATCCGTAGCGGTAGAAGGTCCCGACCGGATCGGGAATCCCATCCAAGGCAATGCGGATAGCCTTTTCATCCTTCGCCGTGAGGTTTGCGCACAGCGAAGAGAGCATCTTCGATCCCTGGTCACGAACCCTCGAAGTAGGACCAAAGCAACCCGTGCAGGGCATGTTCCCGCTTGGACACGCCGCCTCGCATCCGCCGCGCGTGGCGGCTCCCATGCAGACCACTCCCTGGGCCAGCAGACACTTCTCAGAGTCCAGGATAACCTGGTGGGGCCGATGAAACTCGGTGAAACTCAGGTTTGCGGGCTTTGTGCTCTTTCGAGAACACTGTTCGCAAAGCGCGACGTCGGGAGCCAGGACTGAGCCCTTGGGCGGAAGCTTTCCCTCAAGCAACGCGGTGATGGCGGCCTTCGTGATCTTCGGTGTCGGCGGACATCCGGGGATGTAGTAGTCAACATCCACCACCTGATCCAGCGCACGGACCAAATTCCAGACTCGGGGCAACGTGAGTGTATCGCCGTTGCTCTGGCTTTCCGTTTGGGGGCGCGTGGCTTCCGGATTCACCACCGTCGGCCCGTCTTGATAAACCCAGCGAATCACTTGTTCCCGAGAAAACTCATTGGCCAAGCCGGGAATCCCGCCTAAATGCGCGCAGGCGCCATAGGCGATCATGAATTGGCTTTTTCGTCGGAGCAAATGCGCCATCTCTTCCTGCTCGCTGGTGCGGATGGCGCCGTTAAGCAACGTCGCGACGATCGATTTGTCCGGCATCGCCTCCACATCGTGCTTCTTGAAGTCCATGGCCACAGGCCACATGACGATGTCCACCGCCTCGACCACGCCAAGAATGTCCTCGGCGAAATCGACGACTGCCTCGTCGCAGCCGCCGCAGGAGGCGCACCAATAAAAGGCGATTTTGGGTTTCATGGTTGGGATCTTTCCGGCATTTGTAAGCTCCTAAGCAACGTGTGCGGCTTCGGCTTCACTCGCCTTAACCGCCTCCTCGATCTGATCCATCTCCTGGTCCCATTGCCGTTGCTTGTCTGGCAATTCCAGAGGCCCGAGTCGGCGGACTTCTTCGGTCATTTCATTGATCACTGACTTGACTCGATCACCCTCTGAGGCCGAGATCCATTCCAGTCGGATCCGCTCTTTGTCGATGCCCAAATCGGCGAGCGTCCTTTGGAGCATCTCGAACCGCCGCAGCGTCTTATAATTCCCCTCCGCGTAATGGCAATCGCCAGGGTGGCAGCCGCCAAGCAACACGCCGTCCGCGCCTTGAGCGAGCGCCTGGACAATGAACTGCGGATCGACTCGTCCCGAGCACATGACTCGAATCACGCGAACGTTCGGGGCGTACTTGAGACGAGAGACACCAGCCAGGTCCGCTGCGGTGTAGGTGCACCAGTTGCAGAAGAACGCGATGATGCGAGGCTGCCAAGTGTCCGCCTGTGGGATGGAGGAGTTCATAGGGAGGGCAAGAGACTCGGATTCCGTAACTCGAAATCCGCAACCGATTCAATCTGCAGGAGGGGCGAAACGTTCAACAACATAGGGTGTCTCCCTGTCCGAGTTTCCAGACAATCACTCCAGTCGTGCTTGTTTTGGGCCTCGGATTCCGGGGTTCTCATTTCGCCAGCAACCCTTCGATTTCGCTGTAGAGTTCCTCGTTCTCGAACAAGTTCTGCTCGATCGAGCCCGACGGACATGCCGCTACGCAGGTGCCACAGCCCTTGCAGAGCGCGGCATTAATAACGGCCTTTTCCGTTTCTTCATCAAACGTGATGGCCGTGTAGGGACAAAGTGGCAGGCAGGACTTGCAGCCGGAGCAGGCTTCCTCGAGCACATAAGCGGTATTAGGCTCTTGGTCGATGAAGCCCTTGTCGATCAGGGCCATTGCTTCCGCGGCTGCCGCTCCTGCCTGCGCAATGCTGTCGGGGATGTCCTTGGGACCCTGGCAACATCCCGCGATAAAAACACCGTCAGTGAAAGTGCTCACCGGGGCTAATTTAGGGTGTTTCTCCAGGAACCACCCTTCGGTGCCGCAGCTCATATTGAAGAGCCTGCGCACTTCCTGGACGTCCGCTTGCGGCTCCATTCCCGCCGCTAGTACGATCATATCCACCGGCACGCGGCGCACAAAGCCGGCCAGCGTGTCTTCGACGCGCAAAACCAGCTTGCCCTCCTCCTCAGGTGATAGCGCCCAATCGGTCACCTCCGCTACCCTCCCGCGGATGAACTGGATCCCCTCTTTGAGCGAGCGGTCGTAAAACTCCTCGCAGCCTTTGCCTGGGGCGCGGATATCCAGGTAGAAAATGGTCACATCGGCGTCGGTGTGTTCGCGGACCAACTGAGCCAGCTTCATGGAGTGCATGCAGCAAGTGCGCGAGCACCAGCGGTTGGTCTTCACATCTCGAGAGCCGACGCAAAGAATGAAGGCGACCGACTTGGGTGTGCTCCCGTTGCGCATGAGCAACTCGCCTCCGGTGGGGCCGGAACTGGTGATCAGGCGCTCCAGCTCAATTGAGGTGACGACGTTCGGGTAAAGCCCATACCCGTACTGGGGAATCCGTTTGGCGTCGAAGAGTTTAAAGCCGGTAGCCACGATCATCGTGCCTACCTTGATTTCCACCAACTCTTCCTTCTGGTTGAAATCAATCGCCTGCCGATCCGAACAAGCCTCCAAACAGGTCATCTTGCATTTGCCAGTACGCAGCTTAAGACAACGCTCTGGATCCACCACCACCACTTGCGGCACCGCTTGCGGAAACGGGATGTAGACGGGTTTGCGCTTGCTTAAGCCCACATTGAACTCATCTGGAAACTTGCCTTCCTTAAAAACGCAGGCCGTGATGCACTCTTGGCACCCCACGCAAAGGTCCTCAATGACATAGCGGGGCTTGCGCTTCACGGTCACGGTGTAATTCCCCACGAAACCTTCCACCTTCACGACCTCCGAATAGGTCCACAGCGTGATGTTCTCGTGCGCGCGCACGGCTGACATCTTGGGAGTGAGAATGCAAGCCGCGCAGTCCAGCGTCGGGAAAGTCTTATCGAACTTGGCCATCTGGCCCCCAATGCTCGGCTCTCGCTCCACCAGGTAAACCTTCTTCCCGGCATTACCGAGCGTCAGCGCGGCGTGGATACCCGAAATCCCACCACCGACCACCAAGACATCGGCATGAATCGGCACTCGGCTAGTCTGCAACGGCTTGTGATGGCGAACGCGTTCGATCGCCGCGCGCGAGAGCGCCACGGCCTTTTCGGTTGCGGCAGCCCGATCCGTGTGGACCCATGAACCGTGCTCACGGACATTCACCATGTGGAAGAAGAATGGATTGAGCCCACCGCGCTCAACGGCCTTGCGAAAAGTGTGCTCGTGCAATAGCGGGGAACACGAAGCCACCACCACGCGATCAAGCTTGAGGGCGCGAATGTCTTCCTGCAGGAGTTCTTGGCCCGGATCCGAGCACATATACTTGTAGTCGCGCGAGATCGCGACCCCGGGCAGCTTGCCGATTGCCTGCGCCACTGCTGCGCAGTCCACCATCCCAGCGATGTTATGGCCGCAATGGCAGATGTAAAAGCCGATGCGCGTATGACCATTGCCTTGGTGTGTCATAGGTTGGAAATCGCTAAACGGTTCATTGTCGAGAAAGTCAACTGGTTAGGCATGAGCCGCAACAGGGGCGGGCTGCACCGTCGTTGGCAGATGGAATGGAATAAAATTCCTCTGCAGCCCAAGCGTTTTGGGATCCATGCCGAATGCCAGCCCCATTAACTGGGTGAAATACACCGTGGGAATACGCGCTGCGCCCCATCGACGCACAATTTGGTCGTGGTAGGCGTCCAGGTTGAATTGGCACAAGGGACAGATCGTGGCAATAACGTGCGCCCCGCGCCGGACGGCTTCTTTCAGAAGGATATAGGTAAGCCGCAAACCAGCCTCGGGGACGGTTCCCGTCAGACTCGCACCACAACACTTGGTTTTCAGAGGATAAGGTACAACCTCCGCGCCCAGGGTCGCGAGTAACCGATCCATCGTGGTGGGGTTCCAAGCATCGTCGAATGTGGCGTAAGGACGGACGACCTGGCAGCCGTAGTACGGAGCCACTTTCAGTCCTTTGAGCGGGCGGACGACCTTCTCCTTGATTACGTCCAGTCCGATGTCGTGCACCAGCACGTCGAGAGGATGCCGCACCGGGGTGTTGCCCCCGTAAGCCAGGTTCGCCTTCTTCAGCGCGCCTTCGACGCTCTGTTTAATGGACGGCGAATCGACTAGGAAATGCTTGGTTTTGTTGAGCACCAAGTAGCATGCGCTGCAGGGCGTCAGCAGATCGTGTGGCCCGGCCTTCTGGGCGATCGACAGGTTGCGCGCCGCGAGGATGCACGCCTTCTCTTCATCCACCGACATATAGGCAGTGGCGCCGCAGCAGTTCCAGTCCTCCAATTCGACCAGCTCAGCGCCCAAATGCCTCATCACCGGCAGCAGCGATTCCTCGTAAGCTCGCCCCAAACCCTTTAGGGAACAACCGGGGAAATAGGAGTATTTCATGCGATTTCCTTTGTGACATTGGCGGGCCGGCCGTTCCCGCCGTTGAGCATCGAGGCCAGCTCGGCGCGCCGCTCAATTCGCTCGTGCCGAATCACAAAACGACCCGTGCGGATCAGTCCCAAACCCAGCCGCCATGAGCTCAGCACGGCAAGCCAGTTCGCCTTGAGGAACAGGTTCATGACCAGCAAGGTTTCGGTTATACGACCCTTGCTCCGGATCATCTTCGTGAACTCCTTGGCCAGAATCGGGATCGGGAAATGTCGCGGATAAATCGCCTCTTTGATCGCCCGTTGTTTCAGCCCATACATAATATCCGTAATGCGGATCTGGCGCGGGCACTCCACCGTGCAGGCGTAACAGGAGGCGCAAAGCCAAACCGTGTGGCTGGCGAGCACCTCGTTCTTGAAGTCCGACCTCACCAACGCCATGACTTGGCGCGGCGAGTAATCCATGTAAATACTTAGCGGGCAAGCGCCCGAGCAGGTGCCGCATTGGATGCAGCTGTAAAGCGCCTCGCAGCCGGGTATGCTCATGATTTCCCGCGCGAACCCGCGAACTCGATCCGCCTCATATTTGATCGTGCGATTGATTTTCATCATTGGGGACCTCCGATCACGTTTGCGCGCGTTTGCACGGACATCTGGATAAAACACCAAGCTGCTTGGAATGAGCCAGAAAGGATGGCCGAATTCGCCTGGCCTGGCGGGACAACGAGTTGGCTGGCCCACCCCGATCGGCCCGACGATGGGTCGCCTTCGAATCTGACGATGCAGTACTCGTGGCTAATGATGACACGTTGCACTATTAGAAATAATATGCTCACCCAAACTTGCCATTTCTTCTCCCTTTCTTGCGCGCCTGTCCGCGCCGCAGAAACGTGGTTCCAGCCATGACCGGGTCTGGGCAGATGACGACCCGTGGGGCAACAAGACAAACCAATTGCCACGCTAATGAGAGAGTGCGATGTTCCGCTTACTCAACGGCGCCGCCTATTTAACGCGGTTCCGATTACGGGCGGAACTTGCTCCAGGGCGAGGCCTTCGCCACTCCTGCGTTGACCGAAAACAACCTTCTCAGGGCTTATGACAGTAGACATGACTGTGGTGCGTGACGTGGTGATCGTGGTGCCCGGCATTATGGGCAGCGAGCTGGTCGATGCGGATGATAAACCCGTCTGGTCGGTTAGCCCGGGTGCGTTGGCTAATGCGATTCGTACGCTGGGCAAATCGCTCCAAAGGCTGGAGCTTCCCGATGGCATCGGGGACAATTCGCCGGGCGACGGCATCCGGGCAACGGCGTTGCTCAACAGCCTCCACGTTGTTCCTGGGCTGTGGAGTCCAATCACTGGTTACGATGGACTGATTTCCTTCCTTCGCAGTGGACGTTTCCACCTGGTCGAAGCCGATCTACGCAATCCAGGACTGGTCCCAAATCTAATTCAGTTTCCCTACGATTGGCGCCTTTCCAATCGGTTTAATGGAAAGCTTCTGGCTCAAGTTGCCAGCAATGCCCTGGAACGGTGGCGGAGCCAACCGGGGATGGGAGAGGCCAAGTTGGTCCTGGTCTGCCACTCCATGGGAGGCCTCGTGGCACGGTGGTTCGCCGAGCGCGAAGGTGGAGCTGAACTGATCCGCGCCCTGGTGACGATCGGAACCCCACACCGCGGTTCGCTCAGGGCCTTGGCTCATCTCGTGAATGGCCTCGAACCTGGCATCGGCCCGCTACACCTCCCGCTGACTCAGTTCGTTCGGAGTTTGCCTGCCCTCTATCAGATGCTACCCCAGTACGACTGCCTCGTCACCAACGGCGGGCGCACCAGTCTGACCCAGGGGCGTTGCCCCGGACTCGATTCAGACATGCTCGCCGACGCTCTTGCCTTCGGCGAGCAAATCGCGGGCCGGGATCCTTTGCCCTACACTCTGCACAAAGTTGTCGGGATCCGCCAGCCTACGCCGACCACGGCTCGGGTGGCTGGCAGCCAATTAGTGCCGTCGGTCGAGATCGACGGTCATAACCAAGGCGGTGATGGTACCGTGCCCCAATTGGCGGCAGAACCCACTGCAGGCCGAGGCCGAGAGGTGCATGCAATCGCAGCCCAGCACGGTGAGCTACAAGGAACGCGTTCGGTGCTCGACTTGGTAGACGGCATTCTGTCACGCCAGGAAATCGTCTGGCAAGCGGCAGAGGTCGAAGGGTTCGGATTGGAAATGGCCGACCTGTGGACTACTCGACAGGAGCCACAGTTGCAGGTCTCTGGTCTCAAGGACGTGCGCCTTCTCGTCACTGTAAAAGACGAGTTGGACCGCCTGGTGTTTGGGCCTAGCCCGGTGTCACCGGACGGCACTGCCACCGTCGCTCGCCTGCCCGAGGGGGGCTATCGCGCGGTGGTCGCTAGCAGCAGCCGTGGAGGCCCATTGCCGGTGGCGAAGCCCTTCCTGGTGCTCGATCCCAACCAAGGGCCCTAGGAGAAGGTATGCCCGAAGGAAAAGCCAAGTTCATTGCCGTCGCCAATGGCGCCTACGTCCTCCTGCCCGCACTGAGTCGGGCGGTGCCAGACGCAGAGGACCTCGCGAAGATACTCCTGAGCCGGCATGGGTTCGAAACAACGGTCCTTCCGAGTCTCGAACGAGGCGCATTGCTCGACGAGATAGATCAGCACCTCCGCAAGGGTGCGCTGGTGGACGGGGCGCTTATCGTGGTCTGGATCGGCCACGGGAAGGTCGGAGCGGACAACACCCTCCGCTTGCTCGGCCTTTCGAAGAGCGACGATGTCGAAGTGGCCAGCGCTAGTGACCTCGGGGAATGGGCTGCCCGCACCGGCGCACAACAGGTCCTTCTGGTGATTGATACCTGCTTCTCAGGCGCGGGTGTCGTCGATGCGGCGCGTTTGGCCGACGCGGTAAACAGCGGCCGTACCTCGCCTGAGAAGGTGTGGTTCGGCGTGGTCGCCGCTAGTCTCAGAGACGAGCCCGCGCGTAGCGGGGCCCTGGTCCGTGAGCTGATTCGTGTTCTGAGCGAAGGCCCGAATCAGGCCGATTTTCGCTGGGACCGGACACGGCCCTTCATCAGCGGAGTGGACCTCCTGCAAGCCCTAACCGTTGACTGGAACGAGCCACGGCAGCGCCCTTGTGTCATCTCAGTCGGCAGAACGTGGGACCTCGTCCGCAATCCCCGTTTCGTGCCCGGCGTGCCAGATCAGCCAGTCGAGCACCTCCGTCTGGCTGCGCGCGGAGGCTCGGGCGAGGAAAGCTATTTCACCGGGCGCGAATTTGCCCTCAGGGCGATTGTGAAATGGGTGCGTTCGGGTGTGCCGGGTTTGTTTGTCCTCACTGGACCTCCAGGCTGCGGCAAGTCAGCCATAGCCGGACGCATCGCGTGCCTGTCCTCATCGATCGAGCGCGAGCGACTGCTGGCGACGACGCCCATCCCCTCTGAGCTCGATCCGGGGGCGGGCTCAGTGGATGGGCAACTCCAGGTGCGCGGTGTCACCGCCGATACCGCGTCTGAGCAGTTGGCTCGACAACTCGGCCTGGATGCCGGCGCTGGGCCGTTCGGCGTTCTCGCCGAGGCGCGACGGCGCCGGAAAGGGGGCGATCCGCTGTTCGTCGTAATCGACGGCCTTGATGAAGCAAGGACGTTCAGCTCGGACCTTGCGGTCGAACTCGTTGCGCCGCTAGCTCGGGAAGCCCTCGTCTTGGTCGCCACGCGCGATGTCCCCCTTGGGGAGAAAACCCTCATCGCCACCCTCGGGCCCGCGGCGCAGGTCCTGGATCTTGGCAAGGACATCGGGGGGACACGCCAGGATGTGCGGAACTACGTCAAGCGTCGGCTCGCGGGCGTCGGAGGCCAGATGAACCCGGAATTGGTCGCCGACGAATTAGCCTCGAGCGATGCATCCAAGACCCCACAATTCCTGCTGGCGCGCCTGGTCACTTCCCAACTGCGCGAGCACCCGGTGGACACTTCCTGCGAGGGATGGCGGCTAGCTCTGGCGACCACGGTCGAGAGCGCTCTCGAACGCGATCTCCAGAGCCTCGTGCTGACAATCGCTGGCAAGCCACACCCGACGGCAGCGCGAGAGTTGATCTATGCTCTGGCTCTGGCCCATGGCGGAGGCTTTCCCGCCGATGATGTCTGGCCGATGGTTGCCACCGCCGTTTCACCCACCGGCACGGTTTATAATAGGGATGATGCCTACGCGGTGCTCGAGGCCCTCGGCCGCCATCTCGTGGCTGGCTCTGAGGGAGAGCAGCCAGTCTATCGGATCGCCCATCAGCGCCTCGTTGACTACCTGAAAGGAGCTGCCACGGCGGAAGCAGGTGCGGCCAAGTCCATCCGGACCGCCTCAGCTGTGGGCGAGGCAATCCTCGCGCTCTACGCGCAACTGCTCGACGCGGGTCTCCCTCCACGTGCCCACACCTATCTTTGGCGCTACGCCTGGCGCCATTTGGCGGAGGCTAGGCCGGAGGGTTTTGTCGGTCTGCGCCGCCTCACGGACCGCGATCCCGCGGCCTTCCTACCCGACTTGGCGGCGGCTCTTGAACTGGCCGCTTCCGAGGCGTTGTCCGTGGGCCTGACCGATCAAGCGCTTGGGTGGATCAGGGAGGCCATTGAGGTCCGTCGGAAACTGACCGACAAGCTTGGCCTTGCGATGGCCCTATTCCGGCTGGCGTTCATCCAGGCTGCCGCCGGAGAGACTTCTGGTGCGGACGAGGCCGCCGCCGAGGCATCGAAGGTCGCGCGCGAAGTCGCGGATCGACCCGAGAGCCGCAAAGTACTCAGCTCGGTGCTCTTCGCGCGCGCCGCTACTCAACTTCTGGACGGTCATTACACGGCCGCAAGGTTTCTCGCAAAAGAAGCGGTCACCCTCCTTGAAACCAGTACCGCCGCTGTTGAGCAAGGCACATGGTTTCAGCTCGCAGCGGCCTACGGTCTCGCTGGCAGAGCGGCCTTCGCCCAGCAGGACTTGGCGTCCGCCAGCACCGCATGCCAAAAGGCCGTGGATCTGATCGATAAACAGCTCGGTCAAAGCGATGGGCGGGACCTGCGGACGGAGGCGCTCTCGGTGTTGGCCGCGATTGAGCTCGTCAGGGCAGTTTCCAGCCCTCCGGATTCTACCGGCAGCTACTGCCCCTCGGTGACACCAGCTGCCGATCGGATGCTAGAGGAGTTCAAAAAGGCCGGAAAGCAGGGAACGCTTGGCGACATCCCGGTTTCCCGCGGCCTTCTGTGCTACGTGCGAGCCCGCAGCGTCGACCTAAGCCGGGGCCTCACAGTGCCGGGTGAACAGGGCCTGATCTCACTGCTAAACGACGCGATCAGCTTGGCCAGACCGCTTGCCGACCAGGTCCTGGATGCCGCGCTTGCCTTCGTGGATGGGCTATGTCTTCAGCTGCTTGCTCAGTGTGCGGCTGACGCATCAGTCGCGGCGTCCGACCGAGCGCGCGCCGAGAAGAGTCTCCGCCGTTTTGCCAATACCAACTCGCTTGCGGCCTTTGCATTGGGCCAACTCCTAGACGCCGAAACGGTGACCCAACTTCCTCGGGTGATGCAGGGGACCATCCCGGACTTGTCCTCCCTCATCGCCAGGCAAAAAGAGGCCGTAGCGATGCTCCGAAAATGTAGCGCGTGGTTCGCTCGCCATCCACTCGCACAGGCGCTCAGCCGGCTCAGCGGGCTTCTCGCCCAGCCCGGGGCGGCAACTAGCGACCAGGACCTCCCAACCCGAGCCGAGGCCATCGAGGCATGGCGCAAACTCTCGGGCTTAGTTCCAGACGCACCAATACAGCTTGTGGAACTCCTGAGCGATCAGGCCGCGAGATTACTCAGAGGGCGCACGAACGAGGCAGCTGAGCTAGCAAGCGAGGCGGTCGCGTTGGCGGAAAAGTTGCCTCAGCCTCAGTTCGCAGGCCTGGCGGGCATTGCTGAGACTAACCTCGCCGCTGCCCAGTTGATGCTGGGCGGTCGTCCCGACCTCCGCGCGCTCCTCCAGAGAGCGATCGACCATCTCAATCCCTTAGTCCCGCACCCGCTGTTCTCCGGGGTCCTCGCAACCGCCTGCATGAACCTGTCGCACGTGGAGATCGACGACGGCCACTTCGCGGAGGCCCTCCCCCTAGCCGAACGCGCCGTCGCCTTATTTGGAGAACCGAATCTCCTCCCCATCGCGACGGAGAATCGTCCTTTGGCATCCCTGGTACTCGGCCGGGCACAACGTGGGACCGGTCTGAGTGCCGTTGGTACCCAGACACTTCGTGACGCGATCGCCTCCCTCCGTTCCGCCGCATTGGACAGTGAGCGCAACTGCTACCTCCTCGCCCATGCCCTGAACGTTGCCGCGCCCGAATTCTGGGACGAGGTTTTGGCGGACTTGGTGGACAAGCCGAACGTCCACCGCCTGTTATCCCTCCAGCGTTGGCGTTCGCCCGATCAAATACGCGCGACGGTTGACACGGTGCTCCAGGCCCTGACCGCATTACCATCGACTCAGCACCGGAGCGTACGGGCGATTGCCCGTCAACAGAGGTCCAGAGCGCCAAAGGAGTTTGACGCGGCCTGGCAGGAGGCGGGTGGCGCGATTCCCCCATGGCTCGAACTCAAGCCGGAGCAGGAGTCCTTAGTCATCGGCTGGTGGAACGCGCCCAGTTGGACATTGTCCCGAGACTACCTGAAGGCCCACATCCCGATTCTGGACCCCGGAACGGACATCGTGTTGGATGAGTTTGAGATGGAAGGGATCGACGCAGGAATCCTCGCCCGGTACCGGCAACTCCTTGCGGCGGCGAGATCAGTCGGTCCAGACGCTGGCTATGCCCCACTCCTTGCCGTCATGGAGGTGGCTGCATGGGTGAACAGTAGCGACCCAGAGTCACACTTCGCCGAATATGGGGAATTGCTACGCCCGGAGATAAGGGAGGTGCTCCAGGAAGAGGCCCGAAAAGGTGACCCCTCGAGCGGTGCATTCGCAGCGGTCCTGGATTTGGCTCAGCGCGGCGAGAGTCAATTGGCATTTCAAGCCACGAAGGACCCGGGCTCAATGACTGACCACCTCCGCGCCGCTTGGCGCTCCAAGGACGCTACCCGCCTGGCTTCCCTCGCCACCATCGTCCAAGGGTGGACAAAAGACTCCGAGGTCTGGCGAACAGCGACTGCGGCGCTCGCCGTAGCCCGGGTTCTCGAACAAGTCGCTGAAGAACCGGATAGGCTGATCGCTGCGGCACTAGACGGAAGCGCCAATTCGGAGCGCGAGAAAATGCTCGCCGTCATTGGGGATGCCATCCAGTACCATCCCAGCTCAGCTCCGGAGCTTGCCCGACTGCTCCAGCAGGTCGCCAATCCCGAAGCTGGCCTGAGCGATCCTCCTTAGCCTGAGCCAACAACTCAGGTTAACCTGCCGAGTTGCCGGCAGGGCTTTTTAGGGCTTTCTTCAAGGGGCACAATCCCCACCCCCTCGGTTCACTCACGCCGTAAAACGCCACCCCCCCCCTGCGCTTCACTAGCATCCGAGAATGGCGGTGCTAACAAATGTGTGTAGTAAGTATTATGAACTGAATAGTCTTGCTTTTTACGACATCTTATGGTTATAGCTTAACCTGCGTGCACATCATTAATCCCGTGTGCCTCGGGCAACGGTGTCCCCGCCAGACATGGCCCTGGGCACAACAGCACTTGCCAATCTCGAAAACCAAAACAACATCAATACCGTATCCCCCCCTCGACACAAAATGAATCGTTCATTCTGCGCTCCGTGGCAAACGACTCGACGACTGGGCCTTCTTACGATGGCAGTCGTCGCCATCCTTGAGACCCACTCAATGGGGTTGCCTCTCGCCTGGGATCCCGGGTCTGTCCCGGAAGGCGCCGCATGGTACACCAACACCGACCTGGTTGGGTCGGATTACTTCTTCCGGATCCAACCGCAAGCCATCGGCACCGGCGTCTGGCGCACGATCCTTGATGTTCAATCCGGGGAGGCAAATCTGTACCTGGCCCCGTGGTTACCCACGACCGACAACTTCACCTACGCCTCCACCAACGTCGGGCCGGATGAGGTCGTCGTCTCGGGTTCGGAGTTTACCCCCGGCTCCGAATGGTACGTGCTCGTGCATGCACTGCCGGGATCCCAATGGCGTTTGATGACTGGGCAGGCATACGTCCAACTATTGGAGTGGGACGACGGCTCCACTCCGGGGGGTACGGCAGTCTTTTCTAACCCGCCCTTCCGATTCCTTAACTACTACTTCAAGATTGCCACCAAAGATAGCCAAGCGGGGGCATGGCGGACGGCGTTGAACGTAACTGGCAAGGAGGCGGATCTCTTCATTCGCCAGGATTCCTTGCCCTCAACGTCCGATTATACGTTTAGTTCGACGCGCATCGGTTCGGATGGAGTGGTAGCATACCCCTCCCAGTTTGGTGGCGGACAAGATTGGTACCTGCTAGTGCACGCGCAGGCGGACGCCACCTGGAGCCTGGTCAGCGGCGATGTCTACGTGTACCCTCTCGGCTCCTTAGCCAGCGATGGGAGCAGTGGGACCAATATCAATTGCGGCGCGGAAGGAACGGCTTTCTTCAAGACGACCGTTCCCCCACAGACACCGGCGTGGGAGCTATGGTTAAACGGCGCCACCAACGAATTGCGGCTGCGGAGATCCAGCGTCCCTGACCCCATGTCCTCCCTGAGCGGGGAACCACTGCCGCAGCTCGGACAAATGCTCGTCGTCCCGGACTTTTTGGCGGCGGGAACGTTCAACGGTTCCTATTTCGTAAGCGTTGCCGCCGCGCCGGGTGAAACGATCGCGCTCGATTCCCGCCAGCAACCGGTCGCGGACATCGACTTCGCCTCCACCAATGGCCCTGCGTTGGTCACCGGTTTCGGCTACCGGACCTACCGCGTGGTGGTGCCGGTCAAACAGATTGCCTGGGACCTCAGCGTGATCCCTGGAGTTGGCGATCCCAACCTCGCCGTTCGTCGAGACAAAGTACCCAACGAATGGAATAACGACGCTTTCTCCGAAGCCGCTGGTTTAGTGACCGATAGTATTACCCTGGTGCCACCCGCATTGAGCGACGGCACTTTTTACCTCACGGTGTACGGCTCGGGGCCCTACTCGTTCACCTTGAAAAGCGGCCCCCCCGAGGTGCCGATCGTGGACTTCCTGGGCAGTGACACCAATGCCGACACGAATCGTGTAGGTTGGCGCTATTACCGGGTCATGGACATTCCTTCACAGCTCGGGAAACTTGGTTGGGAGCTGTTGCTCAGCGGAGCCCCGCCGGGGACTGAGATCGCCCTGCGGCGGAACGCCGTGCCTGGCCAATGGGACTACCGCAGCAACAACCAAACGGGGATCTCTACCGCGAGCTATCTGGACTTCTCCAACAGCGACGCCGATCTCCAACGTCCCGCGCACCAGGCAGATATCTGGTATATTGGCGTTTATAGTCCAAACCTCCCCTTAACTGATTTCACGTTGCTTCGCCGACTCCTGATTCCCCAGAGCCTGACCTTTGACCCAGGCGTCCAAGCCTTCGCCGCGATCCCCCCTGCGCATTGGGAGTTTTTTAGAATGAGCGTGCCCGCCGACGCCATGGGATGGGATCTGCGCCTAGCCAACGTAACGAGTGGGAACCCCAGGCTGGCTGTGCGACGCGATGAATTGCCGCAGGATCTCAATAGCGATTGGCCACAATGGCCCTACGCCCCGTGGCAGAGCACCAATTGGCCCAGCGGGGACGCATGGGCAGCAGGCATGGATTGGACGACTTGCCCGTATGGATTCGCCGGCGGCGACGAACAAGGCCGTATCTTGGCGATGGGCCTGGGTAACCCGTTGGAGCCCGGTGAAGACTACTACATCGGTGTCGTCAACGCTGAGTACCCAACCACGCGTGATGTCAGCCCGATGAGTTATACGATCTTAAGCCGCGGTATCGGGCCAGGTTACTCCATCCCCGTACAACCTTTGGCATTCGCCGGTGGTAGTGTGACCAACCTGGCCTTGGGCCTGCGTGAGGCTGCGTATTATGAGGTGGAAGTGCCGAGTAATACGCCGAGTTGGAAGCTGCAACTCCACGCGACTAGCGGGGAGACTATGATGGTCGTGCAGAAAGACCGGCTTCCCAACGTTGGTGCGGGCTACGGTTTTGGTAAAGATGCGCTCAGTTTGAGCGGCGGTAATCCGATGGACAAACTAGGGGATGAACAGTATGTGCTCCTGCCAAAAGAAGGTGCCGATTTCGTCGAGGCAGGCAAGTATTACGTGGCAGTGGTGGGCGAGGGACTCAACGCTAGCCCGGATCCCGATCGTCACCTCGGACTCGTGGGCGATGGGCCCAGCGCCTACACCTTGACGAGTCAGGCCACCCTGCCCGTCGCGCAACTGGGCGCAGTCACCCTCGCTGGGTTGTTGGCGCCGGGATCACTTGCGGGAGGCGAAGTCGCGGCCTATCAGTTCACGGTCCCCGAGAATACGGCGAACATCGAAGTCAGGCTGTTGGGCACAACAGGCCATCCGACCCTGGCTGTCCGCCCAGGATCAGCCCTGCCGATGCCTTGGGATTCAGGTGGTCAGGGTTATGGGTTCGATGGTGGCTATCTCTCGGACCGTGAATTCGATGAACAACTCCTGACCCTGGCCAATCCGAGCAACGGAGTTTACAGCGTCGTTGTGCAAGCCGCGCATCCCTACGATACGGCGATCTATGCACTCTCCGTCAAAATTGTGCCGCCGCAAACGCTTGCTTTCAATGGAGGGTCGATTCCGGTCACTAACCAGGCTGCTGACACTTGGCGGTTCTTCCAAATCAACATGACGTCAGAGGCGACACAACAACCAATAGGCTGGGACCTTCGCTTGGTTAATGTGACCGGTGGGACCCCGCGTCTGGTTGTGCGGCGAGACCAGCTGCCCAGCGGATCAGCCACTCTATGGCCGCAGTGGCCTTACGTGCCGTGGCACGACACAATCTGGCCGAGTGGCGCTGCCTGGGCCGCCGGGATGGATTGGACTACCTGTCCGTATGGAGCCGACGGCAGTGATGAGGAAGGACGCATCCTGGCGATGGGTCAGGGCAATCCGCTGGAAGTTGGCTCGCCGAGTGCGCGCCCTTCGTACTTTGTGGGGGTGATCAACGCCGACTTGCCGAGCACGAATAGCGGCCCCATGAGCTATACGATCCAGAGTCGTGGAATCGGCCAGGGCTTCTTGATTCCCGTGGAGTCACTGGATTTCGCCGGCGGCAGTGTGACCAACACCGCCTTGGACGTGCGCGAGGCTGCTTATTATCACGTTCTCGTTCCGACCAATGTGAGCAGTTGGAAGGTGCAATTAACCGTCACCAGCGGCGAAGCAATGCTCGTGGTCCAAAAGGATCGGCTGCCCAACGTGGGTGCAGGCGCTAGTTACGGCAACGATGCCCTGAGTCTTAGCGGTGGCAATCCGATGGATAAAATCGGGGACGAGCAATACCTCCTCCTGCCCAAGGACGGCGCGCCGTACGTCGAAAGCGGAGATTATTACTTGGCCGTGGTTGGCCAAGGCGCAAATGCCAGCCCCGATACTACCTCTCATAACGGCAAGGTGGGAACTGGGCCGAGCGCCTACGTCTTGACAAGCGTGGGAGTAGCGACAGTAGCTCAGTTAGGCGAAGTGACGGCGGCGGGGCTCTCGGTCTCCGGCAGCCTGGCGGGAGGCGAGGTTGGGGTTTATCAATTCACCGTTGCCGCAAACACATCGAGCGTCGAGGTTAGGTTGTCGAGCAAGACGGGCAATCCCACGATGGCTCTGCGGCCAGGAGCGGGCTTTCCCAGCCCCTGGGATTCAACTGGCCTGGGCTATGGCGCCGATGGGGGTTATTACTCGAATCGTCAATTCGATCCCGACCTCGTGACTCTGGCGAATCCGGCCATGGGCGTTTACAGCGTGGTGGTGCAAGCGTCCCATCCTTACGAGGCGGCCCGCTATACGTTGTCGGTCACTTCCGCCGCCCCGCAGAGCCTCGGGTTTGATGGAGGATTGATTTCGGTCGCCAACCAAGCCCCCGGCACCTGGCGTTTCTTCGAGGTCACCATGCCCTTCGACGTATCTCATCAACCGATGGGCTGGGACGTGCGCCTGAGCAACGTAACTGGAGGAACGCCACGAATGATCGTGCGGCGCGACCAGTTGCCCAATGGCTCCGCCACCGTCTGGCCGCAGTGGCCTTATATACCCTGGCAGGACACGGATTGGCCCAGCGGCAACACCTGGGCTGCCGGCATGGATTGGACCACTTGCCCCTATGGCGCCGACGGCAGCGACGAGGAAGGACGCATCCTCGCGATGGGCAGGGGGAATCCGCTAGTAGTAGCCTCGGTGATTTCACGAGTCACCTACTATGTAGGGGTTATCAACTCCGATTACCCAAGCACGAACAGCGGGCCCATGAGCTATGATTTGACCAGTCGGGGCATCGGGCCGGATTACACCCTTCCTGTGCAGCCGTTAGCGTTCGACGCCGGGAGCGTCACCAACTTTGGCCTGGGGGCGCGCGAAGCAGCCTATTACGTGGTCCGTATTCCCACCAACACCCCCAGTTGGAAGGTCCAACTCCAGGTAATAGGCAGTGATGCCATGCTGGTGGTCCAGAAGGATCGGTTGCCCAATGTGGGCGCAGGAGCTGGTTATGTGAATGACGCCCTTAGCCTTACCGGCGGGAATCAGATGGACAAGGCCGGTGATGAGCAATACGTGCTCCTGCCGAAAGAAGGAGCCCAATATGTGGAACCGGGCGATTACTACTTGACGGTGGTTGGAGAGGGGGTCGGCGCACAGCCCGACCAAGTTCGCCATTTAGGGAGCATAGGGTTCGGAGCCTGCGACTACATCTTGACGAGTCAGGGCAGTCTACCTATCAACCAGCTGGGTCAGGTGACCTCGGCTGAATTAACCTCGCCGGGAACGTTAGCCGGAGGAGAAGTCGCAGCCTATGAATTCACCACCGCTGGGAACACCCCTGCGGTCGAGGTACGACTGGAGGACGTGGTGGGAAACCCCACGCTGGCTGCCGAACCGGGCGCCGCCCTGGCAGTTCCCTGGGACCCAGACTCGCGCTGGTCCTATGGCGTTGACGGAGGCTATACCACCGGCCGATTGGCCGACTCGAGCATCGTCACCATCGCCAATCCTGGCAACCAACCCTATGGGGTGGTCGTGCAGGCTGCCTTCCCCTACGCCCCTGCTGCCTACACGATGCGAGTGCGACAAATGCCCGTGTTGGACCTGAACTTTGAGAGCGGCCAAGACGTCAACGGACGCACAAACGTCGTTTCCGTTTTGCTGGCAGACAACCAGAGAGCTTTCTTTAGGGTCGAGGTGCCAGCGGTTGACGCTGAGCGGATGCCGGTCATTGGCTGGCAATTGGATCTCACTACTCGCCAGGGACAACCTTCCGTGCGAGTGCGTAAGGACCTGCTTCCGCAAGATGGCAGCGACTACGCAACCTCCCCATGGAACTCCCCGTCAGCGTACATCGTGCCTCCATATCTGACCCCTGGCACATGGTACGTCGAAGTGCGAGGCGCGGGCGCGACGGACTTGACGCTTACCAGCAACCCCCTCCGGGCGCTCCGGACCTGGACACTCCCGACTCCTGATCAGCCGAGGGCCACCCCTGGCCTCACACCACCCGAATTCGGCGAGACAGGTACCGACGACACCGGGGCTCCCATACTGTCGCCCGAAGGCGATCGAGGAACCGATCTCCAGCAAGGCCATTTCGACTACTACGCGCTCGTCGTCCCGAACAACAACGCGGGTTTGCTGCGCACCATCCTGGAAGCAATCAGCGGCAACCCGACGCTCTATCTACGTGTAGGCGACCCTCCCGCTCTCTCTCATCAACTTCCCGTTTGGCCGTACACCGCACTCTATGACCGATCACAGACGGCCAAAACCACCCAATACGGCAACTGGGTCCCCCTTGAAGGGCGCCAAGAGACCCAGTTGGCGCCAGGTATCTGGTATCTCGCCGTCCAGGCGGCCGGGAACTCGAACGTGCGCTACCGCTTGCACCTCTCCACCGGAAGCGTCCAAGACCTGCCGATCAACGGCCCAGGTTACTCCAGCCAGACCTTGGCGGGCGGCGATTGGAGCTATTACCGAGTTCAGGTGCCCCCTGATGCCCCAGCAAACTGGCAGATCACCTTTTCCCAGCAGTCGGGTGATGTGGTCCTCTACCTACGCGACACGCTGCCCCCTGGCTTCGGCGTCACGCCGGACCTTTGGAATATCCAAGATTGGTCCACCGATCAAAAGAACCATGGGCCCTACCCAAGCTTCGACGCACCAGGAACCTATACCCTTGCGGTTCCGCCAGTGCGCCCGGGTAGCGTTTATTACCTAGGCTTCCGAGCCGTGAACGACGCGGTGTTCTCGGTTAGCTCGACCGCGACGGGCACTTTCGACTACATGGCCCGGCTCCCATTCTACGGCGGCTATATCAGTAATATGATTCCAGCTTTTGGCGTCCTGAAATTCCGAGTTGATGTCCCAATCGAGGGCGTTCGCTGGATCGACTTCGCCACGCACTCGAGTGATATCTCGGTTTATTTGGACCAAGGCAGCGTCCCCACCTTCACCGAGGCAGATACTTGGCGGTCCGTCAACCAGATCAACAGCTCCTTGGACCAGGTCCTCAATGGCCCTGCTCCCTGGCCTTGGTTAGCCGGATGCACTTACTTCTTGGCTGCCACCAACACCTCATCCTCACCACAGCCCTTCAGCTTCGGACTTTACGGGCTCGGTCCTCGGACCCCGCCCCCATCCTTAACGTCGATAGCTTGGCTCCCGGCTGGACCCCTCCAGATCACAGCCCAAGTGAGTCCTGGACTGAAATATGGTCTGCAGGTCTCATTAGACTTGGTAAACTGGGCCAATTTGGGTGACTTCATGCCCACCTCCCCGGTTTGGACTCTCTCAGATTCGGCCTCGAGCATCTACCCGATGCGTTTCTACCGGCTCGTGCAGCGGTAGCACTCCGAGTTCTCCCCCAGTGCGGGCGAGGTCGTGGGCAACTCCCACCCTCGCACCGCCGGGATCAGTGAGTGGCCTGCTCGCTGAATCTGGTGCCCGGCCCCAGCGAGGACCATGCTCCTTGCAGCCCTCCGCCAGGCAAGCCCGTTTCCTAGACTCCTTCATTGACAAGGAAAGTGAATGACGTGTATTCACTCCCCACATGATTATGCCTAAGTGCGCCATGCGTGCTGGGCGCGTTTCACTCAAAAGCCATCCACCACCTCAGCGAGTTTTCAGCCCGTCTAAATTCAGCGCCATTATGAAAACGATCCGACACATCTTCAAAGCCTGTTCTCTGGCTGCCCTTTCGACTTCCGGTGCTCTCGCCGTTGCCGCGCCGCAGCCTCCTTCAGCCCCGCCCCAATACTGGCCGGGTTTTCACGTAACCTTCCCGGCGAAGCGGACCGGCTTTGGTGGCTCGAGCGGCGGCTCTCCGGCCCATACACAAGGCTCCTCCGGCGGGTCGGCGTCCCATTCGCGACTGCCCCTCTGGAGCTACTACCGCCAGAATTCCCGGGATCCTTACAGCTATCCCGGTTTCGCCGTCGGCGCAGACCCCTTTCACGAGGGAGGCAATTCGCAGATACGAACCTACATTGTTCCGGTCGTCATAAAAACCCATACGGTTGGCACTGGCTTTACGCGCGATACCGATGGAAATATCATCGGAATGACCGCCGCCGCGGGGGACACCATTTTCGACCCAACTCAACCCGATACGAATTGCCTCGGTTCCTCCAATAACGTGCCCATCACTTTGGTTCGCCAGTCGCCGCTCTTCCAGGAGAAGCGCTGGAAGTTCGGTGATACCCCCGTCGGCAATACTCAGTACATCGACGCCTTCCAGCGTGCGAGTTTCTGGCGTGCCCTCGGCGACAACCGCGATAACTACCACGTCCGTTTCTCTCCCATCCAGGTGCTAGCCCCGGTCGTCCTGGACGTTCCGCCTGATCTCGGTACCACCTTCCCTCAATACTCGCCTAGTCTCACGCCTTGTGGGCCTGCAGCGCTTGTCGATATCAATTACTTTGATCAATGGCTCGACACCGTTGTTATCCCAGCCCTGGGCGGCCAAGGTGTTGATCCTAATTCGCTCCCGATCTTCGTCGCCGGTAATGTCGTTTGGTCCAACGGAGGACCGCCCGCGTTTGCTCCCGTGGCCGCCGGGTATCATAGCTTTAGTTCGCTATCGACCATTCAAACCTATGCTGTGGCTGAGTTCGGCACGGAGAACTTCTGGACTTGGCCCGACACCTTCACCCTCTCACACGAACTCGCCGAGTGGGTGAATGATCCTTATGGTAACAACCCAACCCCCGCCTGGGGCGAGTCAGGTCAGGTGGCAGGTTGTCAGGACAATTTCGAGGTCGGCGACCCCCTTACCGGTACCTTCATGCCGCCGGCTGTCGGTGCTAACGGGTTCCCCTACTCGCTTCAAGAGTTGGCCTTTTTCTCCTGGTTCTTCGGCGGGCCTTCCCTCGGGGTGAACGGCTGGTTCTCGAACAACGCGACATTCCTCACAGACGCGGGTCCCGTCTGCCATTAAGGCCAAAACGGGACCGCAAGTCCCTCGCCTAGCCAAGAAACCCCCGGCAGGGCTCGACCGACTCAGGACAGGCCGAGCTCTGAAGGATCGTCGGCATTGCTTGCGTTGACAACCCGTGGGTTCAGGACTACTTGACTGAGAATGACGCCGCAACTTACTGGCTGGGGAAAGCACGCGCCCGGAGTGTTCCGAATCACCAGGGGAGCAAAGCTCGCAGTGGCTATCTGCACCTTGTCAACAGCGGTCTGCCAAGGACAGCTCGTGATCAATGTTGGCACGTTCAAGTTGCTGCCGAACGCCAGCAACCAGGTCGTGGAGTTACTCATAAACAACACCGGTAGCACCCCAATCAGCGTCGATGCTCTGAACCTGAACATTCAGGTCGCCGATGGCGGTCCCGAGGTATCCGGCGTCAGCCCGGGTGCCCACATCCGAGGCCCTCACATCACGGCCGTCGATCTGTTGAGCGGAACCGCCTTCGAGGGAGATCCGGAGGGCCAGACCGACACGGGCAGTGCCCCCCAGCTCGCCCTCTTCTCCGTCACCGCTCCAAACGGAACCGTAAGCCTCGCCCCAGGCAGCCACAGGCTCGCGTTGGTTACACTCGACACCACTGCTCCGATGGATCCGGGCCCGTGGAATTTCTCCCTCGGGAACACGCTCAACGGCCCCACCAGCTACTTCGTGCAGGGTTCACCAGAGATAGTGCCGACGATTCTGGACGGAAGCCTCGCCTTGGCACCAGCACCCGCCGTCACCTATACCCTCTTGCAGGGAAGTCGCATGGCCGATGACTGGAGCAATGGCGGACCTCCCTCGGTAGAGGCACCATTGGCCGGAACCTTCGAACTCGAAACTCTCCCAAGCAATCCCCTCTTTGCTCTCTATCAAATCACTAATATCGCGTTCGCCGTCGGAGTTAATCCCTCGAACCCGATCTACGAGGTGACCGGAGACGGGACCTGGCAGTTCGGCCTAGAAGTTGCGCAGGGTCAGGATGCTGCTCTGGAGATCAGCTTCGCAGGCCGTTCCGCCACCCTGACCAACGCTGACCGTGCGATAACCCAGCCGTGGCCTGCGATCACTTTCACCGTTGGCGAGACAGTTGTTCACCCAGCCAACCCGCCAACCCCTGCCCTGACAAACACCATAACCCTCACCGTCGTCGCCGTGCCCACCTTGCGATTCACTTCCATCCTCCGAGATCCGGCCACCGGAAACGTGCAACTGACCTGGTTGGCTTCGAGCTACGCAGTCCAGTTAGAACGTGCAGCCACCGCGGTAGGTCCGTTCAGCCCCGTTGCTACCAATCTCACCGCGACAACCTTCACTGATACGACGGTTCCTCGGGTCCAAAGCGCCGCTTACTACCGGCTCCGCCTCCCTTAAAAGGATGACCGCGTTAGGGAGGTTTCCCTTTCGTTCCCGCGGCCCGGGGCTCTTCTCCACCTTAGTTCTACTGATCGAACGCGTTAGTTGAGTTGACAAAAGCCCACCGGCCGTGTATTGAAAGCTAACGTTATCCAAAGCCGATGCAGGCTGGAGACCCAATGGGCATCGGCAGACCAGGGCATTTGTGCATCGTCATCACAACATTTGGAGACTCTCTTGCGGACCCGTTTGCACTAAATTGAGACAGCGGGCTGTCGGTCTCTTCGGTCGCGTGCGCCGGCCGCGTTGCGCAAAACCCAGAGATGGGCACGAAAACAGGAGACCGCAGAGTGTCAAGGAAATGGGCCGGCGGGCCGTCAGTGCGGTTTTAATGACCATAGCCAGCCTCTCCTTCCTGCCTTGTGCTTGCCACGGGCAACTCGTGATCGATGTCGGCACTTTTACGCTGCAGCCGAATGCGAGCAATCAAGTGGTGGAACTATTTGTGAGCAACACCAGCAGCGATCCGATCAGCGTCGATGCCCTCGCTTTGAACCTGCAAGTGGCCGACGGTGGGCCCGAGGTTGGTTATATACTGGACAATGGAGCTCACATTCGTGGGCCGCACATCACTGCCGTGAACCTGCTGAGCGGAACTGCGTTTCAATCCATAAACAGCCCCTATGGTCAAACGGACACCGGCAGTGCTCCTCAACTCGCCCTCTACTCCACCACCGCTCCCCACGGCACCGTGAGCCTCGCGCCCGGCAAACACAGGCTCGCGTTGATCACTCTGGACACCACGATTCCAATGGATCCCGGCCCGTGGGATTTCTCGCTAGGCAACACGCTGGCCGGGCCGACCAGCTACTTCGTCCAGGACGCGCCGAATATGGTGCCCACGATTTTGGATGGAAGCCTCGTTCTGGCGCCAGAGCCTGCAATCACCTACACGCTTCTGGCGGGTAGCCGGTTGGAGGATGATTGGTCCGCCGGAGGGCCACCTTCACTTGAAGCGCCCATGACCGGAACCTTTCAACTGTCGAAGCTCCCTGGCACCCCAATCTTCGCGCTTTACCAAATCACAAACATCTCCTTCGCCGTCGGAGCGGATTCCTCGAACCCCATCTACCAGCTCACAGGGAACGGCACCTGGGAATTTGGCGGAGAAGTCGCCCAGATTCAGGACGCCTCCTTGGATGTGAGTTTTGGAAGCCGGTCTGTTCTGCTCACAAACCTGGATCGAACCATCACCCAGCCCTGGCCGATGATCGACATCGTCGTTGCTCAGACAACTGTTCAAGCCGCAGACACGCCCAGCCCAGCGCTGACGAATACGATAACTCTCAGGATCGTAGCCACGCCGTTGTTACTCTTCAGTTCCATAGTCCCCCATCTCGACACCGGCGCGGTGGAACTAACCTGGCTGCCCACAGGCCTGGCAGTTAGGTTGGAACGGGCGAGCAGCCTCCTCGGCCCCTACGCTCCTCTCGCCACGAACCTCACGGCTCAAACTTTCCTCGACACAACGGTTCCTCATACGCAGGCACAGTCGTACTACCGCCTCCGCCTCCAGTGAGACTCAAGCCGCATTGGTCCCAGGCCCCCAAACTGGCACGGCCTCACCGAGAATAGGGAACCGTCGAGAACCTCGCTGTTCAACTCGTTCTTCGCGGCAGATCGGCGCCACCGGCTCAATCCTGGAGCCGGTTCAGAACTCGCCACCTGGTTGGCGGTTGCTCAACTCGCTGCTTGGACGCTCGTTTGTTTGGTCGGTGTTAGCTTCTTCGTCGGGTATCCAGAGACGGTTTCGCCGCGTGCTCGCAGGGAATCCGCCAGTGCATACTTGAACTCCTCAGGCACAGTGCCCAAGGCCGCTTTCAGTGCCTCAAGGGATTTAGGGCCGGGAATGCGTTGGAGCGCGCAGCGGGCATCTTCCCTCACGTCCACATTACCGAGGAGAGCGGCGATTGGGGGCACTGCCTCGTCTCCCGAGAGTTCGGAGAGCATCCAGAGGATCTCCCGCTGCACCGGAACGGCGCTGCTGCCAAGCAGCAGGAGTAGTTCGGCCACAACGGCCTTGGCCTTCGCGCTCTGTGCAGGCCGGCCCGCATGGCGGACGACTTTCCACAGGGCACGCTTGGCCGAGCGGGCGATCTCATAATCTGAGTCGGCCATCAACGCAACCAACGGCTTGACGGCCGGAGCACCCAAAGGGCCTGCGGCTTGCCAGGCAGGTCCGCGCACTTTGTCGTCGGTGCTTTTGATCTTCGCAATGAGGTCGGTGACTTGGGCGGGTTGGGCTTCAGCCGTGGGGGTCGCTGCTATCGCGCTTACGATTGCCAATGCCGATGTTGCCGCTGTGCTCGTGTTGTTCATGGGAAAATGGAATTGAGGTTTCAGGTTGAGCGAGGGGTTAGATGCAGTAGGGGTGCCGCTGGGGACGGCTCATAAGGCGATGCGCTTCTTCGTCCTGGACGATTTCCTGTTTCACCGGATCCCAGTTCAGCTTGCGGCCGAGGACGAGGGAAAGATTGCCTAGCACGCAGAGGAATGCCGTCGCTGCCCCGGCCTCGATATTCATGATTGTCTTCCGGCCGGTCTTGATACCTTCAAACCAATCCAGGTGGTGATCGAACTTCGGGCTCTTGGGGACATCGACGCCGCCCGCGGGTTTCTCGAAATTCACGGCCTTCAGCTCGGTATAAACCTGGCCGTCGCCCACCCACACCACCAAGCTGTCCTTGTCCCCATGGTAAACTGCGCCATAGCTCTCTCGGATCCCCTCGCGCTTGACTTTCTCGCGGTCAAAGTAGGGAACCATCTCCCCCGGTTGAGCCCAGACCAGCGTCCAATCCGGATTCTTGAATTGGTAGGTAACCTCCATGTCAATTGCCGTGTCCCAGAGGCCTTTGGTTGGGAGCGAGCCCTTGGCCTCGATTGACACCGGGCCCGTCTGGTCCGCCTTCATGAAGTGCAGAGCATTGCTCATGACATGCGCTCCACGGTCGCGGATCTGGCCGCCGCCGGACTCCATCACCCAACGGAATGTCCCGTGACAGTAACGCGGATTGTAGGGTCGCCAACTCAATGGGCCCAGCCACAGATCCCAGTCGAGTTCCTGCGGCGGGTTGCAGTCCGGCACAGGGTTGTCATCGGCGGGACTGGCATAATGCCAGCACGTGACCTTGTTCACTTTGCCGATCATGCCGTTGGTGATGTATAGGTTGGCCTTGTAGCTCTCGCGCTGGGAACGCCCTTGCGACCCGACCTGCACCGCTACCTTGGCAGCCTTGGCGGCCGCGACCATCGCCTTACCCTCTTCGATGGTGCAGCAAGCCGGCTTTTCCACATACACATGTTTGCCGCTCTGGCAGGCGTGGACGGTCTGTACGGCGTGCCAATGGTCCGGAGTAGCGAAGACCACCGCGTCCACGTCCTTGCGCTCAAGGATATAGCGGTAGTCACGATAGGCCTTAGTTGTGCCCCCTGCGCTCTTGAGCGCGCTCGCAAGTCGCTTCTCATCGGCATCGCAGAGAGCGACCACATTCACATCGCCCTGGGACTGGCGGGCGAGCATGTAGCCGAGGTGGCCGCTGCCCATGCCTCCAATACCCACGTGTGCGATGTTTAACCGCTCGCTGGCGGGAACGCCGTCGGCTCCCAATACGCGGGATGACACGACTTGAGGTAGCCCAAGTGCGGCTGCGCCCAGGGTTGTGGTGGCGGTTTGTTGAAGGAAGGATCGTCGAGTGAGTCCGGAAGGAGTTTTCATAAGCAGGTTGAGCGGGATGATGTTAGCAGGATACGTGAAGAATGTTTTGCTGGCAGCTATCGGGTCACAAAAGGTAGGGAAAACGTTGAGGACGTGCGAGCAACCGGTTGGCCTGGGCATCGCCTACTACCTGCTGTTTCTCTCCGTCCCAAACCAACTTGCGGCCCAGAAGATACGACAGGTTGCCCAGGTTGCAGAGAGTCGCGGTACGGTGGCCGATCTCGATGTCGACCGCCGGACGCAAATGGCCCTCGCGGATTGATTTGAACCAATCCGCCTTGTGATTCATGTTGAAATCCTCGTACTCGTCCGTGCGATAAACCTCCTTGCCGCCCGGAGGCAATTTGAAGTCGATCGCCTCGGGGTTGGCCGGGCGGTAACCTCCTTCCCATTCGAGCACCAGATGGCCACGGTCTCCCCAAAAAACGTTTCCAAATTCGGTTTTGCCAACCTGGACACCCGGCTGGCCCCATTCGAGCGTCCAGTCAGGGTTCTTGAATTGGTAAGTGACGTGCATCGTGACCGGACAATCCCAGAGGCCCGAAGTGGGTGCGGTCCCGTTCGCCTCGACGGTGAAGGAGGTCTGGTTGTCAGCATCCATACACCAGAGGATCGTGCTGAATTGGTGCGCGCCGCGGTCTCGGATTTGGCCGCCGCCAGATTCCATCACCCAGCGGAAATTCGCAGGATGATACCGTCGATTGAAGGGCCGCCAGGGCAAGGGACCTAGCCATAAATCCCAGTCCAGCCCTTCTGGTGGTGGCGCGTCGGGGAGCGGTTTGTCGTCTACGGGGTTGGCATAATGCCAGCAGCTCACCGTGCGCACGCGACCCACAATGCCGTTCCGGATCGCCCGGCAGGTCTGCCAACCGCCCTTGGCGGTTCGTGCCTGCGCGCCGACCTGGACCGCGACACGATTCGATCGCGCCGCCGCTACCATCGCTTGGCCATCGCGAACCGTCACTGACGCCGGCTTCTCCACGTAAACGTGTTTGCCGGCCTGGCAAGCGTGCACCGTTTGTACCGCGTGCCAATGGTCAGGCGTGGCGATAATAACCGCGTCAATGTCGCGTCGCTCCAGGATGTAGCGGTAATCACGGTAGGGGGTAACGCCGGCACCAGCGTTGTTCACCGCAGCCTCCAGGTGGTTATCATCCGCATCGCATACCGCCGCGATTCGCACCTTCCCTTCTTTTTGGAACCTGAGCATGTTCCCCAGGTGGGTCATCCCCATTCCGCCAACGCCGATGTGGGCGACCACCAAACGGTTGTTCGCACCCGGTTTGCCTGGAGCGCCGAGCGCATCAGCGGCCGTCAGGTTCGGGAAGCCGCCCGTGAGCACCCCGGCGGCGCAACCGCCCATGGTCTGCAGGAAAGCCCGGCGTGGCAGTGCGGAACTCATGCTCCTGGTGTCCCGAGGATGGCTGGTCTATTTAATAGGCTCATGTGCCCAGCCTGATATTTCACAGGCTTTGATGTTAGCATCTTCTACTCCCAGCCCCGTGATGCAAGTCAAACCTTTTGTCCTAAAGCAGGGCCGAACGGGCCCCCATCACGAGCAACCAGCGGTTTGACCTGCCGGGAGTTACCTGAAAGGCTCATGGCGTGACACGCGCTAAAAGCAATCGCCTCATCCAAAAGCCCGCTGCGGAACCCAAGCTGTGGCCCCTCGATCCCAAGGTGACCTTCCTGAATCACGGCTCCTTTGGCAGTTGCCCACTCTCTGTATTAGCCTTCCAGCGACGAATCCGGGATCGATTAGAACGGCAGCCGGTCCGATTCTTCGTGCGCGACCTTGAGGCGCTCCTCGACCAGGCACAATTCGATTTAGGCCGGTTTATCGGCGCGGATCCGAAAGATCTGGTCTTCGTTTCCAATGCCACCAGCGGCGTGAACAGCGTGCTCCGCTCTCTGCGGTTCCGAGCCGGTGATGAACTGCTAGTAACTGACCATGAGTATCGCGCCTGTCGCAACGCCCTCGATGCCGTCGCGCAGCGAGCGCGCGCGCGTGTGGTCGTCGCCCAGGTGCCCTTCCCGCTCACCAGCGCCGAACAATCCGTCCAAGCAATCCTCGAGCGCGTCAGCAAGCGCACCCGCTTGGCCTTGCTGGACCATGTGACCAGCCAGACCGGGTTGGTCATGCCCCTCGATCAGATGATCAAAGAACTCAATACCAGAGGAATTGATACCTTGGTCGACGGCGCCCACGCCCCGGGAATGGTTCCTCTGAACCTTCATGCGCTCGGGGCAGCCTACTACACCGGCAATTGTCACAAGTGGCTTTGTGCCCCCAAAGGCGCCGGATTCCTCCACGTGCGCTCCGACCGGCAGGATCGCGTGCGACCCCTGAGCATCAGTCACGGGGCAAGCTCTTCTCGCACCGACCGCTCCCGATTCCTCATCGAGTTCGGCTGGACCGGCACTTGGGACCCTTCGGCGTTTTTGAGCGTGCCGGAGGCTCTCCGTTGCCTTGATTCGATGATCCCGGGCGGCTGGCCCGCGATCATGGAACGGAACCGGCGCCTGGCCTTGGCTGGAAGAGACGAGCTGTGCTGCACCCTGGGCATAGAGCCGCCATGTCCGGACGGGATGATCGGCTCACTTGCATCCGTCCCGCTCCCCGATGCCGCACCGGGCCAGGCCCCTACTTCCCCGCTCTACGGCGACCCGCTCCAAGACGAACTCTTGGAAGTGCACGGCATCGAAGTGCCGGTGATCCCCTGGCCCGAGCCGCCCAAACGCCTGCTGCGAATCTCGGCCCAGCTTTACAATAGCCTCCCGCAATACCGACGGTTGGGTCGGGCCCTCAAAGCGTCGCTCAAATAGGTTTTTCCCCCACCCTCAGCCGCTTTTTGGTGCTCCTGGCCCAGTGACGGATCCACTCCGTCGCTTCACCACGGCGGTCCACCCAACCTGCGTATCCAAGTTGATCTGGGTCAACGCCCCTCCCGGCCGCTGCCCCAAACTTGCGATCAAACCTATGAGCGACATTTCATTCGGCATCAATCTCGAGTTCGTGCGGCATGAAGACAAACCTTTCGAGTGGGCTGTTCAAAAGGCCGCTGACCTGGGCTATGCCTATGTCGAGCCGATGGTTCACCTGGGCCGAGAACTGCTCAGCGAAGCCGGGTATTTCCACAGCGTCTCCATGCTTGACGATCCCTATCGGATCAAGAGCGCGTGCCAGTCGGCTGGCGTGAAGCTCTCCGGCCTCTCCGCCCATACACCACTGCTCAAGCCCGAGATAGGCGTCGAGTATCTCAAGCAGGCCGTTCGGTTTGCCGCGGAGTGTGGCGCGCCCGTCGTCAACACCGACGAGGGCCCGAAGCAGAAATGGACTTCCGAGGAGGAGGACTTCACCCTCATGCGCTATACTCTGAGAGAAGCTGCAAAAGTGGCGGAGCCCAGAGGCATTCTGATTGGTCTCGAACCCCACCAGCAGTACAGCCGGCACCCGGATGGGCTGGACCGAATCTACCAGCTGGTCAAGAGCCCCAGCATAGGCATCAACTTTGACACCGGAAATGCCTACCTTTGTGGTCACGATCCCATCGTCTGGCTGAGGCGCGTCGTGCGCCGGTTAGTCCACCTCCATGCTAAAGACATTTCCGTGGAACAATCCTCCACCCAGCGCGGCAAGGTCACCGGCACGCCAGTTGGCTGCGCCTGCGGCGATGGAGTTGTCGATTGGGCCAAGGTCATCAAGGTCTGCCGGCAGGCAAAACACGACATAGTCCTCTCCGTTGAATGTGGCACCGTCGATCAGGCTGAGCGCTCAATAAGCTACTTGAAGAGCCTTATCGCGTAGGCCTGGGACTGCAGAGCTCGGGTCTTCAGCCGCCAACCAATATTTGTTTGCGCACTGAAGAACCGCGGCTAGCCTCATGCGGCGTGTCTCAATCAGCGCCCAACCCAACCGCCGTTAGCCTTCTCGCCACACTTGACCACCAACCTGTCCCGCTGAAATTCGGCACGAGCGGCCGCCGCGGGCTGGTGGTCCACCTTACCCAGCTCGAGGTTTACATCAACGTATTGGCAGAACTCCAGTATCTCCAATCGTTGCCCCGGCACCAAGGCGGCATCATCCCCGGAGAGGAGGTGTTCTTCGCTGCCGATCTCCGGCCCAGTTCCACGGCTCTGGTTCCGTCGGAGAGCGGCCGAGGCGAATTGGCCCAAGCGATCTGTGCGGCCATTCGGGACGCCGAGATGGTGCCTTGCTATCTAGGAGAAATCCCCACTCCCGCTCTCGCCTGCTATGCGTTTTCCAAGGGCCAGGCAAGCATCATGGTCACCGGAAGCCATATTCCTTTCGACCGCAACGGCTACAAGCTCAACACCTCGATCGGCGAGTTGCTCAAGAAGGACGAGGCGCCGATCCAGACCCGCGTGGACGAGGTGCGCGCGCGGATTTATGGCGAGCCTGCCGAGCGGTCATTGTTCGATTCGCGGGGCATGTTGCGCGTGGGCCATCAAGTGCTGCCTGCTCCAGACCTCGTCGCTCGCGAGGCCTACGTCCAACGCTACCTCAGCTTCTTCAGCGGCCAGCCGCTGAGCGGCAAACGCCTCCTGGTCTACCAACACTCCGCGGTCGGACGAGACTTATTGGTCGAAGTGCTGCGCGCGCTGGGCGCGGAGGTCGTGGCCGCAGGCAGAAGCGACACCTTCGTCCCCATCGACACCGAGAACCTCGAACAGCAGCAGCTCCAAACCATCCAGTCGCTAGCCGCGGCCGCATGGACCCAGCACGGACCCCTCGACGCCGTGGTCTCTGCCGACGGCGATAGCGATCGCCCCTTAGTCCTCGGCGTAGAGGCGCAGCCCGCCTCAAGCGGCGGCTCTGCATGCCGAGTGCGGTTTTTCGGCGGCGACCTGCTCGGGATGATCGTTGCGGAATACCTGGGCGCCGACGCGGTAGTAGTGCCCATTAGCTGCAACGACGCAGTTGACCGTGGCCCCCTCCAAGCAGCCCTCGAACCCAAAACTCGAATCGGCTCGCCCTATGTGATCGCCGGCATGGAAAAAGCCCGCGGCAAGAGCCGGCGGACCATCTGCGGATGGGAAGCTAACGGTGGATTCCTTCTCGGCTCGGATGTCCAAGCCACGGGCAGAACTCTTGCCGCCTTGCCCACCCGCGATGCGTTTCTGCCGATTCTAGCCGCCCTGCATGCGGCGGCGCGACAGGGCATCACCTTGGCCACCCTGTTTGACCGCCTCCCCAAGCGCTTCAGCCGCGCGGCGCTTCTGAAGAATTTCCCTCGGCCGGCTAGCCTCGAGATCGTCCGGCGCTTCTCCCCAGACGACCCTTCGATCAAAGAAGTGTCGTTCGCGCAACACAGCGCCACCCTGCTAAACGAGGATGGTGGCCACATGCCCGCCTCTCTCTCGCAAGTCCGCACGTTCGTAGGCATTCGAGATCATCTGGCTGAATTCTTCACCCCCGCCCTCGGATTCGCACCCATCGCTCGGCTTAACTACGTAGACGGCGTTAGGATTCACTTCGAAAATGGTGAGGTCGCTCATGTGCGTCCCTCGGGCAATGCTGATGAGCTGCGCTTTTACGCCGTTGCTGACTCCCAGGCTCGCGCTGACGCAATCGCCGAACTGGGCGTTGCCGAGCCATTAGGAATACTCCGACGGCTCGAGAGTTCCGCATCCAAATCCGGCTAGAGCCGATCCCGCGAACGATTGGTGGATTGAGTGAAAATCCGTCTCCGGCTGGTGCGCCCGGCGCGAACGTAATCCCGTACCGCGGAGCGGGGTTCAGCCACGCCGCGCAAAACGCTCCAGCAACCTGGCGTGAATATTGCCAAATCCTCCGTTGCTAAATACGCACACCACATCCCCGCCCCCCGCCCCACCGCCCACGTGGGCGATGATGGAATCGACATCTGGTAGGTAGGCCGCCCCTTTGCCCCTCGCCTGCAAATCCTGCACCAAACGAGCCGGATCAAGCCGCTCATTCGGTGGCAACATTTCCAATCGCGCCACCTGCGCGATCACCACCATGTCCGCGTTCTGGAACGCGGCCACCAACTCGGTTTGAAAAACATTTCGCCGCGTGGTGTTGCTCCTCGGTTCGAAAATGGCCCAAATTCGTTGGGTCGGGAACTTCAGCCGCAGCGCCTGTAGAGTCTCGCGGATCGCCGTTGGGTGATGCCCAAAATCGTCGATCACCTCAATGCCACCACTGATCCCTCGCACTTCCATCCGCCGCCTCACCCCCTTGAAAGAATCGAACGCCGACTGAATCTGCTGATTCTTGAGTCCACAATGCTTCGCACACGCCACCACCGCTAGCGCGTTGCGCACATTGAATTCGCCCACCAGGTTCACATGGAACTTGAAGCTGGGAATCTCGAACTCCGACGCCGTCGGTCCCAGTCGCACACCTGTCGCTCGGAATGCGTTCGCCTCCCCCAGGCCGTAGCGCTTCACGGGGCAATGGGAGATGTGCAATAGAGGCTCCAGGTTCGGATCATCGCCGTTGGCTAACAGCAGCCCATTGCGCGGCACGAGGTTGAACAAACGCTTAAATGCCGTCTGGATTGACCCGAGGCTATCGAATATGTCCGCGTGGTCGAACTCGAGGTTGTTCGCCACCACTACCTCAGGCAAGTAATGCACGAACTTGCTCCGCTTATCGAAAAATGCCGTGTCGTATTCATCCCCCTCGATGATAAACCATTCACTGTCCGTGAAGCGTGCGCCTTGACCCAGGTTCTCTGGAATGCCTCCGATCAAATAACTGGGATTCAGACCGTTCTGTTCAAACACCCACGTCAGTAAGGACGTCGTTGTGGTTTTGCCGTGTGTGCCCGTCACGACCAACGAACGCTTGCCACGAATAAAGAATTCCTTGAGCAGTTCCGGCAGCGAACAGTACCGCATCCGGTGCTCTAGCACCGCTTCGGCCTCCGGGTTCCCTCGGGAAATCGCATTTCCGATTACCACCAGGTCCGGACGAACATCCAAATTCCTCTCCGAGTAGCCGGGCGACACCTCGATCTTTCTCTCCGCCAGGAATGTAGACATGGGAGGATAAACATTCTGATCCGAGCCAGTGACATGGAAACCCTTCTCCTTCATGGCCACTGCAGCCGCGGCCATCGCCGTCCCGCCAATCCCGACAAAATGCACGCTATGAATCCCAGAAAACATGATCGGCTGATCATGCCTCAACCAGGGCTAAAGGCAAAAGGCTAAATCTGCTTTAACCAGGGCCTTCAAATCTCATTCGTGCCGCAGCGCTACCGTCGGCTCAACCGTGGCCGCGCGGCGGGCGGGTATGCTGCACGCCAACAGGCTCATGACAAAGAGCAACGGCGGAATCACCCCAAAGGTCAGTGGATCAATCCCCCTGACTTCGTAGAGGAAGCCCGCCGCAAACTTTGCCACCCCAAGCGCAACCAACAGTCCCAGAGCCAGCCCCACCCCCGCAAGCCACGCCGTCTCACGCAGGATCATCGAAACCACGTCCCGCGCGCTCGCGCCCAGAGCCATGCGGATCCCGATCTCCCGGGTGCGCCGCGCAACGGCGTACGCCTTTAGACCGTAGATGCCCAGCAAACTTAGCACCATGGCCAGAAAACCAAACGCGCCAAAAAGCCCCGATCCCAGGCGCACCACCCGTAGCGTGGGTCCCTCGCGATGTAAAGCCTGGAGCGTTTTGACGTCCGTCAGCGGGATTTGTGGGTCCAACCGGCGCAGTTCATCACGCGCTGCGATCATTAGCCCCGTCACGTTGACCCCGGGAGCGACACGCACATGCAGATTTAGGCTCGGTTGAAAATCCTGCCCAAGGGGGACATAAACGCCCCCGATTGGCCGCTTGTCGAAAAGACGCGCGCGAACCTCCGGAACAATGCCCACAACCGTCATCACGGTCGGCGCTTCACCGCGGTTATATGCCGGAAACTGGATCGAACGCCCAAGCGCATCTTCGCCCGGCCAAAGCTGGTCGGCCAGGTTCTGGCTTATGATGGCCACCCGCGGTACTTGGGAGAATTCTACCTCTCGGCGCTCAAATTCACGCCCGCGGCGCAGCGGGAGCCCGAGGGTCCGGAAATAGTCCGCCCCCACTACATTGTACGCCGCCTCTATTTCCTTGCCCTCAGCCAAGGTTGTGGCCCCTCTTCCTGCGGGCGGAGCGCCCGCCAACTGCACGCCACGACCCCAATTGCTATTGCCGAAGGGAATGGTCAAGGCGGCGCTCACCGACTCCACTCCGGGGAGTGTCGACAGCCGTTCTATGGCGGCACGAATCAAATCCCTCATCCGCGCCTCCGGAAAGCCGCTCAGGCTCGAATCGAGCGCAAGGTAGAAATTGGACCCGAACTCGAAGCCCGGCGTCGCGGAACCGGCGTTGATGGCGCTGCGGCTAAAAAGGGCCGCCGCAACGAGCAGGGCCAACGCGCACCCCATTTGACCAACCGCCAGGCATTCGCGCGCGCCGAAGCCACCTTTCCGTTCCTGCGCATCTTCGCCAGCGTGCCGTTTGAGATCCGAATTGACGTCCAGCCGGGCCAATTTCCAGGCTGGCCCCAAGGCAAAGAACAAGGTCGCCAACCCGCTCAGCGCCAGTAGCGTCACCAGCACGCGCCAATCCGGACTCAGATCGAACCTCGGGAAATCCGCCGGCATGCCGCCCCCTGAGTAAATGAAAGCCGAGAGCAGATGCGTGGCCCACACCGAAACCAGGAGCCCGGCGACGCCTCCCAGCAGCGCCAAAATCAGCCCCTCCACCAGCAGTTGGCCCAAGATGCGGCTGCGTCCAGCACCCAGCGCGAGCCGAATCGCGACTTCCTTCCGCCGCGCCGCGCCGCGCGCAAGCATCATGTTGGCAAGGTTCAAACAGGCAATGCAAAGAACCAGCGTGGACAATCCGAAAGCAAAGCCGGCCACGGGTGCCAACCCCCTTCCAACCCGGTCGGGAACATTGCTAAAATTGAAACGAGACGGAGCGGTGCAAACCAGGGTGCGGGCTTTCCGCTCCGCAGGGTCCGCCGTGGGAAACTGGTTGTTCAATGCTGCTAGCGCTGCGCCGACATTCGCGAGCGTCAAACCGGGTTTCAGCCGGCCCTCCACCATGAACCTTCGATCGGATCGGCTCGTAAGTGTCTGTGGAGCTGGCTGCCCCGGACTGGCGGTTACCATGTCCACCATTCCCAGCGGAAGGAGCATGCCGGGCGCCAGCAGTTGCGCACCGCTGAACCCCCGAGGCATCACTCCCACCACGGTGACCTCTCCTCGGGTTAGCTTGAGCTTCCTTCCAATGATCGAGGGGTCGGCTCCGAGCTTCAGCCAAAACGAGTGCGTCAGCACCGCCACCGGGGTTCCCGATGTCTCCTCCTCTGGAAGAAACGTCCGCCCCAACATCGGCGCCACGCCGAGCGCCGCAAAGTAATTCGCGCTCACCAGGCTGGCTGAAACCCTGTCCGTAAGTTCACCCTGCAATCCGACTGAGGCGACGCCAAACGCAAAGAGGTCGGTGAACGCTGTCTCTTTTCCCGAGCGCAAGTCGGCGAAGTCAGGATAAGAGAAGAAACTGAAAGCGCCCGGATCATCCTGATCGTGCTGGTAGATGCCCACCAATTGTTCCGGATGGGCGGCCTTGATCGGCTTGACCAAAATGGTGTTGATGATGGAGAAGATCGTTGTGTTGGCCCCGATACCCAGAGCCAGCATCAACACCGCGATCGCGGTGAAGCCCGGGCTCTTGCCAAGCATTCGCAGGCTCAAGCGAAGATTATTGAGCATGCCGGTTTATACCCACCAGAAGCCGGTTAGGTTTCAGATTGTTTCCCTCAGATCGGCTGGCGGTCTCTTTCGAGGTCTGCTTGCCGGCAGCCATCCAGCCCCGCCCCCGGGCAGCGTAAGGCCTTTGCGCCGGTCCTCCGGCTTGCAGAAGCCTTCTGCCACCGCTATAGAAAGGCGTTTGAACCGCCACGCGTTCATCCACCATGCGATTTTGCTCGGAGCCGCTTTGCTGACCGCACGGGCGTCGTCCGCGCAAACCTCCAATGTGGTAGTGCTGGCGGACATAAACCAGCCACGCCAGGTTATTGCCGGCTTCGGCGGCGCCTCCTCCACTGCTCTACGCTTCGGCTCACCGGGCGACTTGACCGACGACTTGCGGCGGCAGGCTATCGACGCGGCGTTCGTGCAAGTCCGCCTCAACCTTGGCCTCGCGGGTACAACGCTTGAGGAGCCCCCTAATAATTATCCCGGAAGCAACGATAATGACGATCCTGAAGTGATCGACTGGAACCGGGTTCAAGGCTCTGAAGAAGGCCAGACGCCTGCGGTGAATCTCCAACTCCGCGGTGCTCAGTTCGGTGGCACCCTCACCGGAGAACAATCCACTCCTGCCGCCTTTTGGCAGTCGTTGCCCCAGCTCCAGCCTCCTGGCGCGACCAATCTCTCGCTCAATCTTCCACCCACGAGCGTCACTTCGATCGGTCTTCGGTATCTTGTCCCTGCGGCTTTGAGCTCCCCCGTGATCCAGCCCGAGGGGGGCTCCTTCATCCTCGACGGCGGAATTGGGCAACCTTACGAGATCCAAACCTCCTCAAACCTCCTCAAAGCTGCGGGACTGGGTGACAGCATTGACGACCACCCTAACGAATACCCCCGCTCGGATCACACTCACCCTCACCAACGGCCCCATGGGGTTCATACGAGCCCCTTCCGGCTATGAGCGAGGTCCTTCCAGGTTAGCGGCATGAAGGTCACCCTCATCGCCATCACCGGCGGCAGCGGAGCAGGTAAATCCTGGCTTGCCGACCACCTCGCACGGCGACTCGGCTCGGTCGCTGGCCGGATTTCGCTCGACGACTTCTACTTGAGCCGCTCCGGAACGCCACTTCGCGACCGTGCGAAGCTCAATTTTGACCACCCAAAGGCCATCGACTGGGCCCTCTTCCAAAAATGCATCGCAACTTTGCGCCGTGGGGAAACGGCCCGTCTCCCTAAATACAGTTATCGTATCCACAACCGTTTGGTCACCGCGCGGCCCGTGGTGCCGCGGCCCCTCTTTCTCGTCGAAGGACTTTGGCTCCTGCGCACGGCGGCTCTAAGACGGTTGTTTGCTCTGTCCGTCTTTGTAGACTGTGCCCCGGAAAAGCGGCTGGCCCGCCGACTCAAGCGCGACCTGGCCCATCGCGCACGTAGACGCGCCTCAGTCATTGGGCAATTCAAGACCCAGGTCGCCCCCATGCATGACCGCTTCGTTGCACCGCAGGCCAAACACGCCGACCTCGTCTTCCAGTCGCCGATCCGAAAGCGAGACGTCGACCTCCTCGAAACGCACCTACGCCTGGTTTTAGAGCTTCCGTCTGCGCTTACCTGAGCCTGCCCACCTCTCCTACGCTGCCGGCCGCACTCCCGTCTCCGACTCCCCACGCAATCGAGCCAATAACCCCGAGAACCGCGCCTCGCTTTTCGCGTTCCTGACCGCCATCGACAGCGCCCTCTTCTGACCGACCAGGACCACCAGCCGCTTTCCGCGCGTGACCCCCGTATAGATCAGATTACGCTGGAGGAGCAGGTACTGCTGCATCGCCAGCGGAATCACCACCGCCGGAAACTCCGAACCCTGCGACTTGTGAATCGTGATCGCATAGGCGAGGTTGATTTCGTCCAATTCGCCGAACTCGTAGGTGACCTCTCGGCCCTCGAAGCGCACCTTCACCTCCCGCTCCACCGCGTCGATCGAGTGGATCTGCCCAATGTCCCCGTTGAATACGTCCTTATCGTAGTTGTTCTCGGTCTGGATCACCTTGTCGTTCGTCCGAAATTGCCAGCCGAATTTTTCCACTGTCGGCTGATCGCTCCGCTCCGGGTTGAGCGCGTTTTGAAGCGCCACGTTCAACTCCAGAATCCCTAAGGAACCTCGGTTCATCGGACAGAGCACTTGCACATCACGAATCGCATCCAGGCCGAACCGCGCCGGAATGCGCGTCTTAACCAAGTCCAGTACCAACGCGACGATCCGCTCGGGCTCCTCCCGTTCAGTAAAAAAGAAATCCGACTCGCTCCCCTCCTCGGCTGGCTCGGGCAAAAGACCCTCGTTGATCCGATGCGCACTAATGATGATCCGGCTATGCGCCGCCTGGCGGAACACCTCGGTCAAGCGGACGACCGGCAGCAAGCCGCTGGCAATGATATCTCGAAGGACTTGTCCAGGCCCGACCGAGGGCAACTGGTCCACATCCCCTACCAGCACCAAGCTCCCGTGGCTAGGCAGAGCCCTGAGGACCTGGTTCATCAAGGTCACATCGACCATCGAACACTCATCGATTACCAGCAAGTCGCACTCGATCGGGTTGCGCTCATTGCGGGCGAATCCGACCTGTCCGCCCTTGACCTCCAAAAGTCGATGGATGGTGCGGGCTTCCAAACCAGTAGCCTCGGTTAATCGTTTGGCCGCACGCCCCGTAGGCGCGCAAAGCGCGCACCGCACTTTCTTGGCCCTAAGGATCAGCAGCAACGCGTTCACTAGCGTCGTCTTGCCCACCCCGGGCCCGCCCGTGATCACCATTGAACGGCTCCCCAATGCTCGCCGTAAGGCCTCCTGCTGGCTCGGAGCGAGCTCTTGGCCCGTGCGCTCCTGGCACCATGCGAGCGCCTTGGGGATATCGATTGCCGGGTAGTTGGGCTTCAGGTTGGCCAGTGCCCGCAAACGCCCGGCAATTCCCGCCTCTGCGTCGCGCAGCCGGGGCAAAAAAACCAACCGCTCTGCGCCAATCGCTTCGACCGCTAAATCGGCTTGAGCCAAACTACGGTCCAGCGCTTGATCCACGATTCGTGAATCCGCCAGCACCAATAGTTCCAGGGCCCTTTCTTTCAATGCCGCTTCCGGCAAGGCGCAGTGCCCGTTGCCCGTAGCCTCCAGCAAGACGTGCTCTATCCCCGCTGATGCCCGCAAAAGCGAGTCCGGCGGCACGCCCATCTTCTGCGCAATCTGATCGGCACTGCGAAATCCAATGCCTTGAATGTCCCGAGCCAGGAGATAGGGATTGGCCCGCACTTTCTCGATCGCTTGCTCGCCGTAGGTCTTGTAGATCCGCACCGCCCGGCTCGTACCCACCCCGTTGGAGTGCAGGAACAGCATGATCTCCCTCACTACCTTCTGTTCACCCCACGCCTCCTTAATCAGATGCCTCCGCTTGGGACCGATCCCTTCCACCTCTTCCAGCCTCGCCGAGGCGCCCTCGATGACGTCGAAAACCTTCTCTCCAAACCGCTCCACCAATTTCCGCGCGTAGACCGGGCCGATGCCCTTCACCATCCCGCTTCCGAGGTATTTCTCGATCCCTTCTGTCGTCGTCGGCGGCGTGCTGGTGAGTATCTCCGCCTTGAACTGCCGGCCAAATGCCTTGTCATGAACCCACTGTCCCTGCGCGTTGAGCCACTCACCCGCGTTCACCGACGCCAAGGAACCAACCACGCTCACCAGCTCCCGCTGTCCCTTGACTTTCACCTTGAGGACCGCGAACCCATTCTCCTCGTTGAAAAACGAAACCCTTTCGATCAGTCCGGTCAAGCTCTCCGGATGCGCCTGCCCGACCGCCTTCCCAGGCGGCCGCGGCGACGTATTCGGCGATGGTCGATTCTCAGCGCTCAAACGGCCGCCACTTTAGACAGTGCACGGGCCGGGACAAGGCTGCTGTCTGCGTTACGCGTCCTTCATGCCCAGGATCGAGCGCAAAGCTGCAACGTGGGCGCCAAATGCCTCGCGGCCTCGCTTGGTTAAGCTCAGGTAAGTTCGCGGCTTGCGCGCAACGAACGTTTTCTCTACCCGCACATATCCGGCCTCTTCCAGTTTCAGCAGGTGCGCCCCCAGATTTCCATCCGTTAACCCCAAGGCGCTCCCCAGCGTCCTGAAATCCAAGCTCTCCCTTTCCCCCAGTCCTGCCAGGGCCGCCATCAGCCGCAGCCGAGCGGGTTGGTGAATGATTTCATCCAGCTCAGCCATGATCAACGCCATCCGCTCCGCAGATAAACGCCGCTTCCCAGGAGAGAACCCCCGCCCACCACGCCAATCCACAAGTTCATCCAACCGGGGAGGAGCAACACGCCCGCAAGGATCAACCCGGTCACGATTGTTCCCAGCCAGATTAACTCTCGCCCATACCAGAACCCACCTACCACGTAGGCGAACATCGCCACACTACAGATGTACGGGCCTATCCGGCCGGGGTCAAAGGGCCACAACAAAATCGCCCAAACCGCTGCGAAAACGATGAGCGCCGCTAGAAAACCGCCGATCTTTGCTAAATCGGGACTCCGCAACGGCGGGCTTCGCCAGCCAATAACAATCGAAGCCGGCACGCCAAAACCGTCCAGAATGGCCCACGCCACCCCGGATTTCGACGGCCAGAACTGCGTCACCAGGAATCCGGCCATCCAGATGATTCCCCAAAGAACCAAATGGGGGGCTATCAACCCGCTAAGGATGCAGCGCCGTGTCCGCAGGGCCACGGCGTCGATCTCCGCCAGGCTCTGTCGCGCTTCCTCAGGTGTGGGCAATCGCGCCGCGCTCACGATTCCGTGCCTGCTCCATCGTCTTTGCAGCCTTTGCCTTTGGTTCGACAGAGACAGCCCAAGCCCCAAAAAAATATGCCGACGCCAGCCATCCAGATGCCCAGGCCGACCGGAGAAGCCCAATTGAAGTCCATAATGTGACAAGTTTAATGATTACGTTTTGGCTGATTCGCCGAACATACTGATCGACTCACCGCATCAGAGTTCCGGAATCACTCAACCCAGTTACTCTGCGGTACAGAGCACTCTGCATACACTCGCTCAGCCTGTCAAGCTCCCCGTCAATCCCCTGTCACGACCTTTGCATTTGCCCACCCGCCGCTCGGGTGCCCGCCGTTATCCCCTGCACCGCTCCGTGTCCGCCAGCCTCCACGGTTCCCCTCGGAGCGCCTCCCCGCGTCAGGGAGAAACGGCGCGATAGAATCGTCGCGACATGCTCGTTGCCAGTGCATCAATGAACTCCTGCCTCGAGGCGGAGGCCACGAGGTTGGCCCAATCGTTCCAAACCACTAGGTCAGGGGATACCTGTATTCGGTAATGCTGACCCGGAACCAACGCCAAGTTGAACATCAACCCGTCCGTGCCCACGCTAATCGGACCCACAAACCGGGCTGGGACCAGCGCGGGTGCCCGCGGGACGCTCACGGTGTATATTCCCTGGCTCCCATCGCTAAACGTCGCAACGTAACTGATCGGGTCACCGTCGAGGCCGTTATTGGCAAACATCAGGCCGGTGATCGTCTTGCCATCGATGATCGTATTTAGATCCACGACTTTAATCAGCGTCCCGCCTGTCAGGTCGTAGATCCCCTGCTGGGCGCTCGAACCTGTGCCGAGAAAAGCGACATCGGTCGAGCTCACGCTCACTTGACCGAATCCGGTGAAACTTCCGATACCGCCGGGGATGGCGCTGTGCAGGTCGGCTACTTTGGCCAAGGAGCTGCTCGTCTTTTCGTAGACTCCCGCTTGCCCGCCCGCTCCCATGCCGAGGAAGGCTACGCTTTGCCCGTTGATCGCTGGGGTGATCGGCGCGCCAGGGAAGAAGCTGGTGAAGAGGCCGCTGCCGCCGGGAATCGCGGTGGTGGTGTCCGCGACTCTCCCGAGCAAGCCGGCGAGGGAGAGGTACACACCCTGCTGGTTAGCCATCCCCGTGCCGAGGAAGGCTACGTTTGCCCCGCTGATGACCGGGCTGCTCGGGAAAGCTACGAACGCCCCTGTGCCGCCGGGTAGAGAGGTTGCCGTGTCGGCCACGCGCCCGAGCGAGCCGTCGATCATGGCGTAGATCCCCTGCTGCCCGCCCGAGCCCATGCCGGAGAAAGCCACGTTGTTGCCGCTGATGCAGGGGTCAGGAGGGACGATCGGTCCGCCGGGGTAGAATCCCGTGAACAGCCCCGAGCCATTTGGGATCGCCGTGGCCGTATCAGCCACACGAACAAGTGCCCCGTCCGTGAAAGAGTAAATGCCCTGTTGCCCCTCCGGACCCGTGCCATAAAAAGCCACGTTGTTTCCGCTGAGGGCAGGAACACCCGCGAGCCCGTTGAGGGCGAAGCCACTGAACAATCCCGTGCCGCTCGGGATGACAGTGTTCCGATCGGCTATCCTGATCGGGCCGCCTGGATATGCCGTGTAGATCCCCTGCTGGCCATCCGAACCGCTGCCGTAGAAAGCGAGCCCGCTTCCGCTGAGGCTTGGGGCGCCCACGCCGGTGAAGTTGCCCGTGCCTCCAGGAATCGGCGTGTTCGAGCCCGGGCCAGGCGTCCCCCCTTGGGGTTCGACAATGGCGTCGACGATCGCCACGCTGTGGTAACCTCCAGCCGCAATTGCCGTCACTCCGGTAAAGCTCGCAGCCAGTGAGGTTGAGCCGGAGAAGTCGTCCCCCCAGGCCACGATGGTGCCGTCGTTCTCCAAGGCCAGGGTGTGATATTGCCCCGCGGCAATTGCGATTACGTTGTGCAAGCCCGTTGGCACACGTGTTACCTCATTGTTCGGTCCCCACGCCACGACGGTCCCGTCTTTCTTGAGGGCCACGGTGTGACCGTAACCGGCGGCAATCGCCATGACATCAGTTAGGCCGGCAGGCACTGTGGTTTGGCCTTGAGCGTTGAAGCCCCAGGCGACCACTGTCCCGTCGCTTTTCAAGGCCACGGTGTGGTAGTAGCCAGCCGCGATCGCCTTCACGCCGCCTAGGCCGGAGGGCACCGCTGTTTCGCCCTCGTGGTTCGACCCCCATGCTGCCACGGTGCCGTCGTTGAGCAACGCGACGGAGTGGTAATACCCCGCGGCGATGGCAGTCGCATTCCCCTGAACTCCGGCCGGCACGGTTGTTTGCCCGAAAACGTTGGATCCCCACCCCACCACGGTCATGTCTTTTTTCAAGGCCAAGGTGAAGGTGGCTCCCGCGGCAATCGCAGTCACGTCGGCCAAGCCGGTGGGGACGAGCGTCTGTCCGTCGGTGTTCAATCCCCAGGCCACCACTGTTCCATCGCTCCTCAGGGCCACGGTGTGGTCGAAGCCTGCCGCGATTGCAGTCACCCCTCGCAGGCCGGCGGGCACATTGGTTTGGCCGCTGTCGTTCAAGCCCCAAGCGACCACCGCTCCGGGAAGTATCTTCAGGAAGGCCGCAGGGGTATTAGTCACGCTCCCGCCAGTGTTGCTGACTACCACCGTGTATGCGCCGAGTTGACCGGTCTGAGCGCTCGCCAGAGTGTAAGACGCGCTGGTCTCCCCGGTGATGTCCACCCCATCCTTCTGCCACTGGTAATCTAACGGGGCGCTGCCGCTGGCCGTCACAGCGAAGGTCGCGCTCTGCCCTTCGACGACGGTTTGGCTTAGAGGCTGGGTGGTGATGATGGGAAGAGAGGCGCCCGAGCCGACGAGGGCCATGGCATGGGCAAGTCCAGCCGTGACGGCCGTCACTCCGCTCAGGCCCAGCGGCACATCTGCTTGGCCGGAGCCGTTGGACCCCCACGCAACCACGGTTCCATCGCTCTTCAAAGCAACAACAAGATCACCGGCTGACGCGATCTTGGTCACTCCGTTCAGGGTGGCCGGCACATCCGTTTGCCCGCCGCCGTTGTAGCCCCACGCCGCTACAGTTCCGTCACTTTTCAAAGCGACGGAGTGAAAATATCCCGCGGCGATCGCCGTAACTCCGTTTAAACCGACCGGCACGTCCGTTTGGCCGTAACCGTTGTAACCCCACGCCACCACCGTTCCGTCCTTCTTCAAGGCCAATGTGAAACCATTCCCTGCCGCAACGGCAGTGACGTTTGAGAGACCTGCGGGCACGGTCGTCGCGCCGCTGCTGTTCCTGCCCCAGCCCACCACGGTGCCGTCGATTAGCAGGGCAACTGCGTGCTCATAACCCGCGGCAATGGCCGCTACTGGGCCTTTGGTCTTCGGTGGCGTGGTGCTTAACGTCGTTGGCACGCTTGTTTGGCCGAAGGAGTTTAATCCCCAGGCAGCCACCGTGCGGTCGTCCCTCAAGGCCAGGGTGAAATTGCCGCCGGCGGCAATGGCTTTGACGTTTCTAAGGTCGGAAGGGACCGACGTCTGGCCGTCCGTGTTCAGACCCCAGGCCACGACGGTGGCGTCATTCTTGAGGGCTACGCTGTGATAGAATCCCGCTGCGATGGCCATCACGCCGTCCAGGCCGGCGGGTGGATTCGTTTGGCCATTCCCGTTGTTGCCCCAGGCCACCACCATGCCGGGAGAGGGAGCGGGTGGCAGCAGGCTCCAGAAACCGTCTTCGATCGAATAGGTGTCCCCGCTCGATTCACCTGTGTGACCTTGACCAATTGTCCCGGTTATGGCGTAAACGCCGCCTGTGCTGGTGCCACCACCGCCGGCGATGGTGAACCAGTCGATGTCGAAGGATTGGGCGCAAGCCGGGCGCGAGCAGGTCAGCAGGGCTAGAGCCACTGCTGCCGAAACAAAACTGCGGTTCATAAAATGTTCCTTATTTGGTCTTGATCGTTCCACGCTCGGATGAGTGATGTCTGACCATAGCTTGCCAGTTCATTGAAGGGTTCCTGGTGGGTTGATCAGGGACTGCCGATCACGGCGGGAGTGATGCCGTGCTCGGCCCAGAACGTCAGCCTGCAGGGCTTGGTCAGCGTCAGCTTGTCGGCGTACTGGCCCGAGGCGAGGTGGATCGTGCCGCCCGGCGCGACCCACTTGTAGGCATCAGCGAACTTCTGCCAGTGCGTGGGCGTAACTGCGCCGTCGGCGCCGAACCCACCCCAGACATATTCATCCACGGGCAGTTGCAGGGTATAAGTGGAACCGGCCTGGATGGTGTCGTGCAGAGCGGCGCCTGTGTAAACGTTCGGGCCCAGCCAGCGCGCGCTACGGACCGTAATGTCTTCCAGATGCCAATTTGGGAAGTCGATGCCACCGCCAACCGATAGGGTGATGGAATAGAGCGCACCTAGATTCTTGCTGGGGATGGTCACCCAATTGTCGTCTCCATCTTCCATCCGGTTCGGTGGGGCGGTATTGACCACGATCGTACTACTGCCTAGAGCCCCGTTCAGGGTAAAGGTGATGTTGGCATCGGTTCCGGCGCCGGTCTCGTCCATGGTCCGGACGTAAAGCGCGTAAGCCTCGGGCGGGGACGCAAAGGGGTCATCCTCGCGCTTGGCTAATCGGATGTCCGAACGCCCATCGACAAGCGCTAGGAGATCCTGGATGTGGAGAGCCTCGAGGCCAGCAACAGCAGGGAATCCGTCGGGGATGATGCCATCCACACCCGCGTCGATGTAGGTACGCATGGTATCCTCAGACTCGATGGTGTAAACGTAGGTAACGGCCTTGGGATATCCAAACGCCGCCCGATTACCAACCGCGCCATCCATGGCTAGTACCAAGTTTAAACCCAAAAATGCGGTGCCATCTCCGAAGCCAATGTTCCCGTAATAACTCCGGCTGAAGAAGGTATTCACGACCGCCCCAGAATCGGCTTCCCCATCGACCTGCACTCCTTCCCGGTCTCCGAGGTACCCGGGGGCGAGAATCTGATCAAAAATTCCGAAATTACTGAACGAACCCACACTGATAATCACGTTGAGTTTCACGCCATCGTGGTTGAGATGGCTACGGATTGCTTCGACGATTAGCGGGCCAAATGCAGGAAGGGCGGCGGACGGCTTGACGTCGAAGACCACGAGCGCGAGTTGGGGGTTGGTGGCAGCGATGGTGTGCACGCCGTCCAACCAATCTACCAGTTTGGTATCGGTGCAGAGGCCCCTCCGATATGGGTCACTGGAATCCCACATCACCAGGTTATCTAACGAGAAATCGGTCGGGCTGCACAGTTGGATTAAGTTCTGGAAACCCAGAGTAATGTCCGGCTCCAGGGCGTTGGCACCCGCGCTTACATCAGCCTCTACCTGCCAGAGCGTGTTGGGATTATGGGCAAAAACGTAAAAAGGTCGAGGATGGGCGCCGTTGAGTCCGTTGCCAGAGTGGGCAGAGGGGATCGAGACAAGTATGGCCGATAACGGGACCGCCAGCCAAGAATGCCAAGCCCTGGAGACCGGCCGACCGCGGAGGGTCACCGAACTCAGATCTCGAGACGCCGTTTGGGTCGAAGATGTCCACATAGTGGCTTATTGTCGCCCGAGTGTTACCGGGCCTGGCACTGCTCTGACGGTGAATCGCTTCGGAGGATTAAGAATGAGCAACGGCGGTACTGGCAGCACAAGCTTTTCGTTCGAGACACCATTCATGATTTTAATCGTTCCGCCCTCCGCGACTCGGAGCGCTGCATCGGTGAGCGTGTTGAATGGCCTGTAAAAATCCCCCTCGAACGGCCCGGTCCAGGCAAAATCCACCCACACCTCGTGATTGCCACCGGCTTCTTCCGTTTCGCCGCTCTCGGAGGTCCGCTTTGGGTACAACGGGTTGCTCATGTCTAAGGTGATCGTTGCCCCCAACGCGGCATTTTTGATCTGGATGACGCCACTGGCCGGGCTGACCAAGACGGTGCCATACAGAAAGCTATCGGCATCGTTGCCTGCGTCAATCAAGGTATACTTCGGGTCTCCCGGACCGTAGATAATTCGCGTGATTCTTGAGCCGAATCGATGATGGTCCTGATCGTCGTTATTCCAGATGACAAAACTCACTTGGTTTCCATTATACGTAGTGTAGTCAGTCTCCTTATTGTTCAAAAGACTAATGCCCGGGTTAGCATTGAGCACATGCGCCTTGAACTCCGAAAAAGACACGTCGGGACGCAGCCAGGTGTCAAACGCCTCCATAAGGGCAAAATCCCCGTCTCGATGAATAAACAGGTAAAAGCCAGCCAACTCAGTTCGTCCATTGATCTGCCTGGGTTGCTGCGTCAGTGGGTCGATTGAACCTCTATTGACAAATATGTTGATCGCATCATGCGCGACAGGCGGATCCGCACTGTCCCAGACCCATTGGGGTATGTGCACCTTGTATCCACACGCAAAATCAGGGGCAACCCCATAATTCTCGGTTTCCCCATCGAAACCAGTGGGGGAGTTGTCCCACAGGTCGGAAAAATGAGAAAACTGAATTAGATTGCTTGATTGTGCTATGCCTGAACCGCTGGTCATCCCGGTAGGCATGAAGGACGTGGGTACAGCCACGCCGATATTCTGATCCTGAAATCCTTTGCGACCCAAGGGCGTGTCGTGGCCAGGAATTACCCAAGTGGCGGGCCTGCCTCCGGCCGAGATTAAGTAGCTTGGAGAACCGGCGTATATTTCCATATTGTCGCAATTGCGTTGCTGCTCCAGATGGTCACCGTTTGCGGCCCGTGGATCAACAAACCTATGTAGACGTTGAAAAAAGCGTCTGTGCAGATCGTTCACAAACAAATCGTGAATCGAGGGAGGGAGTCGGTAATCGCTGAGAGCCTGGATGGCATATTCAGGGTGGGGATTAATACCCCACTGCCAGGGTCGGGATGCTTCCCCGACCTCGAAAGCTCTGGTGTTCCCAGCAAGAAGAGCGAAATACGGCGCCATTGGATCGGCGCTTCCGCCGGCTAGAAAGGCGCTGAGTTGGACGTCCATGAAGCCATAGTCCTTGGAAGCGATGTCCGCGGACAGGAGATGGTTTTTGGGCTCTTCGTTGCGTCGCCGAAAGGGTACGAGGCGTCGAAGATCACTGCTGGACACGGCCATCCGTGCGGAAATATAATCAAGTACCATGCGAGCCGCCAGGCGAACTTCAGAATCGTATGCAAAGTCAGAAAGGTTGAGTAGCGCATATCGTGTCTCCTCTTGATAAGTCTTTGCATTATATTCTGCGAAGTCATCTCTCAGCATATTCTGAAGTAGAAGTAATAACAATTCCATGCAATCGGATCTCCCATTGCCAGGATCCCCATTGCGGCGATTGTCGTGCACGTTGTCGTGTAGTCTCTGGTAGAGCAATTGATTTACTAGATATCTCGCCGTAAGAATCATTAAATCATGGTTTTCGGTTTCTGGTATGTCATAATGAAAGCCAGCAGGACTGACATAGCCGGCTCGGCTCCAATCGTTGGGTGTATAGCCACTAGTGAAAGAGTCGAGGTCATCTGGGCGGTGAATGCGACCGAGATTCAACAGCTCCATTAGCAACTTGTCGCGCGCCGGTGCGGTAAGCTCATCATAGTAGCGATAGATTAGCGGCAGAAGATGCATCTCGTTCATGTCGTAATTGCCCTCGTAGCCGTCTCCTAGGGAGAACGCGCCGTCAGTGCCAGGGCCAAACGATCCGCACCATCCAGGGTTGGCCTCCATGATCGCTTGGGAAACCTTGGACCGCAGCTCTATGCCTCGTTGTTGGTCGGGGAAGTAATCCAGATACGCCATGGCGGCAAGGCAGGAGGGTGTCAGCACCCAGATCGGCGGAGCCTTATCTCCATATACCTTCCGTTCAAGCAGGGCTCCGGGAGCGGAAAGGAGAGGATCGGGCGGTTCTACAGTCACGTTCGGACCCGCACTCGACAGCACGACCGCCGCCGCACGGACATCGAAGAGCGCATTCGCTAAGGGCATTAAATCTGGGAGAACTCCAGGGGAAGTAGGAGTGGGGTAAGGCGGCAGGTGTTTTATCGGCTGATTGGGTAGAAAGGGTATCGGACTCCCAAAGTCTATGAAATCCGAGTAGAAGAATTGGATATTCTGTGGCTTCGGCATGGCCCGCCGATAATGCGGCTGATCGCTCCCAGCTATACAATCAAGGAGCAAGAGCAACCAAAGCGCCGCGAGGATTCCAAGTCGGGAGCTCGTCCTCATGCTGACCGCACAACGCCAAAGTCGCGACGGGTTACGTCCGTGCGAGGGAGAGGAGGTTTGTGGAGGCATACCTTATCAGGAGAAGCACTGCCTACTCGAGAGTCACCAACACCAGCACCATTCCCTTGCCTTCAGGCAAGGAACCCATTGCCTTGCCAATGACCGCACCTTGAGCCCTGGCGTGGTCAGCGACTCTCATCGCGTAACCAGGGGTGTCGGAAGTTGTCAGCAAATCTCCTGGCTTGATCGCGCCGGCCGAGGCATCGGCCAGAACGTAAACCCGGCCGCTGAGCGCCACGTTTTGGCCGCCATCGTTGAAGCCTTGCTGACTCAAGCAAATCCCCGCCCGAATGCCATTGGCGCCGCTCAGGATACCGGCGACGCGCTGGTCGTACGCGCGATCGCTCATTTTCAACTGCCCGGGATGCTCCTCATCGATAACCATGACCGACCCTTTGGGAACGTCCCTAGTCGATACGGCGAACGGTTCGGCCACATCCGCGCCATTGATCGTGAGGACCTTGACCGTCATGCTGCCATTGATGAAAGCATTCCCCTCGGCGTGCAGGGCTTCGCCGCCGGCTGAATTAACGAAATAGCCACCCCATCCGGTTGCGGTGGTATTGAGGCCAAAGATCCCACTCTTGTCGCTTGCATTTGACTGGCCCCAGACGCCATCCCCTTGTGCGCTCTCTCCGTACACTCCGGTCGCTCCATTTTTGGCGTAACCCCACACTGCCTTCCCGCCTGCGCCGGTTGGTCCGTCGTTACGTCCCAACACGCCCGCGGCCCCGTCGCCAAACGTTTGGCCGAAGGCGCCGTTATCGGTCTGGCTGTGGGCGTATAGGCCCCACCCGCTAGTGCTGGCAGCCGAAACGGCCGTTCCACTCACCGACTCTCCGGCCAAGCCGGTGCCCGCAGCACCATTTTTGAAATAGCCACCGTAACCCGAAGCCACTTCGGTGTACCCGTATACGCCGCTTTTACCACCGAAGTTCGATCGTCCCGACACACCGTCGCCGAATTCACTGATTCCCAGCACTCCAACGCCGATGGCGGAGGAATAGCCAAACACGCCTTTCCCGCCGCCGGCGTGTCCCAGTCCATCGTAGCGGCCCAAAACGCCAGTGCCGTCGGCAGGTGACGTTGATTGTCCGAACACACCCAGGCTGCTTTGGCTGCTCCCAAACACACCCCAACTGTCTCTACTTTCCCCGTGCACCCCCTCGGAAGTGACACTCGTGCCCCACACGCCCACCCCTGCGGCGCTGGAGCCAAATACTCCGCCGGTGTTGCCTTGAGTCACCGTAGCCGGAGAGGCTCCGGCGCCTTCTTCATCCATATTCTTAGACTCGACGTTGTTGCTCAGGCTGCCAACCGGTTTGGCGCTTGAAGGGAACACGCCGGCGCTGCTGGTGACATTGACACTCGTGTCATAGCCGTACACCGCGTAGCCAAACGGGCGTCCGCTGCTGACGCCGCTCACGGGCCCCCCGGCACTCATTGCGCCTGTAACGCCAATGTCACCATGAACGTCCAAGGCAGATTGTGGTGTCGACGTTCCGATGCCCACCGATCCGGTGAGGTAGTAGGCGCTGGTCCCGCTCGTCAAAAAGCCTCCACCACCGCCGCTGCCAGCGCTAAGAGCGTAAACCGCATAGGGTACCGGGCTGATTTGCTGCAGGGTGAGCAGCGGAGTAAACGCGCCGCCACCGCCACTGGGGCGCACGCCGATTTGCAGCCAGAATGCTCGGCCATCGAAGGCACTGCCGCCAAAATCCAACGAGGTAGTGAACAGCCCGTTGTTCACAGCAACTGATGGGGCGACGACTGGCGGGACGACCTGGTTGCCGCCGACGGCCGCGTCGAGCAGGGTAAACTGGAGGTCGTAGCTGCCTGTGACTCCGCTTCCACTCTCCGTGAGGCGCCCTTGGTAGGTGAAGGCCGTGCCGAGGGGGGCGGCCTCGCCCGGAGCGGCCAAGAGCGCGAGCGCAGTGAAGAGTAAGAAGGTGAGAGTTTTCATGGGCTGGCAGTTCAATGGCATGCGCCTCAGGCGGTTGCGTTAGTTCGCTGTTAGTTAAGTCTCGGTTGCGCGGCCGCACGCTTCGCGTCCGCATTTTTGACCGTTCGCAGGTTCCTACAACGAAGCCAAGGAGAGGTTACGAACTTCTTAAGAATATCTTTTGGGCATTTCTGAGGAGGATTTGGCCAAGAGTGGCCAGCCCGGGCGCCACATCGATATGAATCCCGCGACTTGAGTGTAATGGCAGCCAGGAAGCCCAATCTGATCTCCGGGGCAGCTTCGGCTTGGCCGACGCCACCAACGTCGACACCGTGCGCATCGAATAGCCTTCCGGGACGGTGCAGAAACTCCTCAACCTCGGAACTAAACGGTTCCTCACCGTAATGGAACCGGCTGGCCTAAGACCTAGCCTCACCGGTGAGCAATACCAACTGGCCCTGAACGGCGGCCTAGGTTTCACCTACGACCTGGAAACCTCTACCAACCTGGTCGATTGGACCTCGTTGACCAATATCCAGACGACGAACATGACCATGCCGGTGCTGGCTCTGGAGGCTTTCCAAGGGCCGCAACAGTACTTCCGTGCGATAGGGCAATCAACCGATGATGAATGGCGACGCTTTCAACTCCAGGCTGAGTGTTCAACCTCATGGCAGTAACCTCGTTCTGCCTTTTTCCGAAGCGTCGATTTCTGCCAGGGTCGGCGCTCGCCAAATCACCAGTTGTCCGCCGGCTCCCACCCCATCCCCCAAGGAGACCAGAGTGTTTCCATCCGGCGAGAAACCTAAGGCGACCACGCTATCCCGGTGCCCTTTCAATGTAGCCACCTCCTGGAAATTGTTCAGTTCCCAAACTTTGACGATCCCATCGGCACCACCCCCGGCAAGCCTCTGTCCGTCGGGTGAAATCGCGATTGAATAGAAAGCAAGCAACTGTCCTGTTAACGTGCTGATTTCTCTTGGTCCGGAGAGGTCCCACAGCTTGATCGTGGCGTCCAGGCTCGCAGTCAAGAGGGTATTCTTGCAGAAGCGAATGCAGCGGACCTCCTGCTTGTGCCCAGCCAGTATCCCGACACGCTGTCGGCCTGGGAGATCCCAGACCTCCGTACTGCCGTCGTAATCGCCCGCGGCCACAAATTTCGCGCCTCCGGAAAGAGCGATGGCGCTAATTTTTGCATCAGGGTGGTGAAAGGAACAAATGTGCACCCCATTACCCAGCCTCCACACGTCCACCTGTCCGTCCTCTCCTGCGATGGCTAACGCCAGGCCGTCCGGCGAAAAACTCATGAATTTGACCGCTCCAGGATGGCCCTGAAATACCTTCACCGTTTTGCCGGAGGCGGTATCGCGAATAGCAATCGAACCCTTGCCGCCGGCCAACGCTACTTGTCCCCCTCCCTCAAGGACTGCAAACGCTGAAACCTCGGACGGATCGAAGCTGAATCTCCCGATCTCTCGTGACTCGATGCAGTCCCAGACAACGGCCACGGAATTGTGCTCTACAGCCAGCACGGCCCGTCCGTCGAAAGAGAAGGCTCTTACGTTTTCCGGCAGATCCTTGGCCGAATGATCCCTGCCATCCGTCGCTGCGCTCCAGAACTTGATGCTTTCGTCTTTGCTGCTGGTGGCCAGCGTTCGTCCATCGGGAGCAAAAGCAACCGCCCACACTTCGTTCAAATGCCCCCTTAGAACAGCCTTCTCCTGCCAGTTGGCGACGTCCCAGAGCCGCACGGTTTGATCCCTGCTCGCCGTGGCTAACGTGCTCCCATCTGGCGAGAAAGCCACCGAGTCCACCATGCTGGTATGGCCCGCCAGATTCGCCACCGGTTGGCCGCCGGGAAAAGCCCAGATCCTGACCGCGTGGTCCCAACCGCCGGAGACCATGAACTGGCCGTCGGGTGAGAAGGCGATCGCTAAAACGTATTCTTTGTGCGCGGCGAACGAGGTCACTTTGCGCTGCTCTCGAATACTCCACAGGACAATTTCGCCGCCGACCGTGCCAATTGCCAGCGTGCCTCCGTCGCGAGAAAAGGCGGCGCGCCAAGGCCGCCCTTCGACCGGGACCTCATACATCTTCTGCCGAGCGAGCAGGTCCCAAAGCTGCAAAGCATCCCCTCCTGTGACTGCCAGCACCCTCCCGTCGGGAGATAGGGCCAGGTACTTCCCCGCGTTTGTTGCCAGGAGGCTCGGGGCCAATTCCGGCAGCTTCTCCAAACCGATCGTCTTCACCGTGCCGGAGTCGTCGGCGGTCAGCAATTGCTTCCCGTTGGCCGCAAATAACACCGCACGTAGCATGCTCTCAACTTTGACCGAGGCGAGCTCTTTTCTCCCCTGTGGATCCCAGATTTTCACCAGCTTGTCGCTGCCGCCTGTAGCCAGGTGTTGGCCGTCAAGGGAGAACGCCAGGGTTCTGATCGCATTCGAATGATGACCCAAGGTGAATAATTCGTCGCTGCCACTGGATTGCCAGAGCTGGCGCCACTCCCAACCTCGTAAGTCCTGCCGGCCGGCTCTCGGCGCATGCAGCAGCAATAGCGCTCGGACTCTTCCCAGATTGCCCTCCTGGCGGGCTTGCTGCGCCAAGTTCATGTCTGCGGCGTACGCTTGGGCTTCGGCTCGACCCCGTTCTCGGTTGATCCTAATCGCCGCAACTGACGAGCCGACGGCGAGAGCGAGCAAAAGCACGATTGTTGCCGCCGTGAGACCGGCAACCGCCGGCTTGCGTCTGCACCAGCGCCAGGTCTTTTCGAATTGGTTGATCGGCCGGGCGACGATCGGTTCGTCGCGCAGGAAGCGGTTGAGTTCATCGGCCAGCTCTTGCGCCGTCTGGTAGCGGCCTGACGGATCTTTCTCGAGGCACTTGAGGCAGATCGTTTCGAGGTCGTGGGGAACACGCGGCGTGAGCAGATGCGGCGCAAGCGGGTCCTCATTCATCACCTGCTGCAGCACGTCGGTGAGGGTTTCGCCTTGGAACGGAGGACGGCCGGTGAGCAAGTGATAAAGAATTGCGCCCAACGAATAGACGTCGCTGCGCTTGCCCACGGTGCCGCGTTTGGCTGTGGCCTGCTCCGGCGACATGAAGTTGGGCGAGCCCAGGACCTGTCCGCTGAGGGTCAGATCGGTTTCGGCCTCGAGGCGCTTGGCCAAACCAAAATCCGTCACGCGCGGCTGGTTACTCGCGGAGTCGATCAGGACGTTCGAGGGCTTGAGATCACGATGGAGCACGTTCCGTTCGTGCGCGTAGTGGATTGCCTCGGTGATGGTTCGGAGGTAGGTGGCCGCCTGCCGGGCGGGCAGCGGACCCTTGGCAACCAACTGCGCCAGCGTCAATCCTTCCACGTAATCCATCGCGAAGAAGTGCTGGCCATCGACAAAGCCCACTTCGTGAATCGCAACGATGTTCGGATGCTGTAGGCTGGCGGCGGCGGCGGACTCGGTGCGAAACCGCTGCACAAAATCCTTGGTCGCCAAGGGCCCACCGAGGAGCATTTTGACGGCGACGACTCGGCCCAGGCTCACCTGCAGAGCACGATAAACCACGCCCATCCCGCCGCGGGAAATCTCCTCCAGGAGTAGGTAATCGCCGAAGCGCCGAAGCGCCCCAGGCTCAACGCTCGACGTTTGAGCCTCGATCTTATCCAACTGCTCCTGGGTGGGAACGCCACTATGGACTTTTGGTTTGTCCATCGGCTCTTCCAGCCCGCTCTCCAGCAAGCAGCGGATGCAAAAGCCCTCCGCGCTGTGTGGGCGCAGTTCAGCCCCGCAGCGGGCGCATAACTTCATCGAGGCCAAGATAACAAAATCGCAGGGCTCTCGCCATCCCTCAGAACCTTGCCGCATGACTGTGGCCGCATCCACAACTCATTCTGCGGGCGCGGGGCCGAATGAACCATGGGCGTCGCCGTCAGTAATGAAAAGGTCATGGCCCCCCGTCAACGACCGTCAGGGTCAGATCCGTCGCACCATAAATCGGGCTGAATTTGTTGTTGTTGCCAAGTGCGGGGCTATTGATTCTTCCAAATTGCCGCGTTGCGGAGCCGAAGGTCAGGACTTGGAAACTGTCACCTCGGGTAGGAATGAAGCCGCCAACGGTCTCCAGGTTGAGAGTTCCGTCCAGAGTTGCTGTGCCAGAAACGTCAAGGCGTCCAGAAAGTCCAGAATCCACGCCGCCAATCTCCAGGCTGACGCTGCCAGAGGCCGCGTTGGTAAAGTTACCAATTACTGACACCGCTCTGCCTGCATTCGCGCGAATGATCCCGGTGTTGGGTGATGGATTGGCCAGGATCAGCTCCCCTGCGCCTCCGGCAAAAGTACCCAGATTAGTGACGTGGCTGAGTACGTAGACCTTTGAGTTGGGAATGTCGGCGGCGATCGTTCCGTTATTGATAATGCCATCGAAGCTGGAGTTCCCATGTACGTGAGAGGCACTACCACGTGCCCCATGGATCAAAATCCTGTTTCCGATGGTCAATGTCGCGGCTCCGGTCTGACTGCCGTCGCCCAATACCGAAAGATCAGCCTCTCCTCCAAAGAGCACCTCACCATCGCCAAGTAGGGATTGGGTCCCGCGAAAGAAGATCTCACGTCCCACCAAAAGCCGGCCCTTAGACAGCGTCAGGCCGTGGGTTACGTAAAGGACGGCGCCGCCCGGCACAATTAGATCGGTCGCGAGCACCACGTTATCCAACGTTGTCTGTCCACCATCTTCGACGGAGACACTAGCCCCCCCCACCCCTGGAACGACCGTGGCACCGGCAAGTGTACTGCCAGTCCGGAGCAGGAAAGCATTATCGACCTCAAGCGTGCTCGCAACCGCCAAAGTCCCGCTTAACGTAAACGGATTGCGAGACAACAGGCTCTGGATGGAGACTGTACCGCGAAGAGTGACCATCCCGTTCCCTGGCACGTCAATGATCACATCATTGGTCGATGCTGGGAGCACACCTCCCTCCCAATTGCCTGGAAGCTCCCAGAATCCACCAAATGGACTGGTCCATACTGCAGCATCCTCCCGGATGGAAAAACTGCTGCTTTGCTGGGCATCTCCGAGCACGTTGCCGGCACGATCCTTAAGCAACGAGGATTTGATCAGGATCTGGTAGTTGTCTGGATCTAACCGCGAGTAGACGAACTCAGCGACTTTGCCACCGGCTCGCAATTCAACGCTCACGGGGAGCAGCGTGCCACTCGCCCCGCTGAGCACAACATTCTTGGCGGTTACGGTGGAGGCATCCATAGCCTCGGAAAAAAGGATCGTCACGGAGCGAAATGTCGGTCCATGAACTGAGCCATCGTGCGGAGTCAGGTCCGCAATTATTGGTGGCATGGTATCCGACACCAATTTCAAACTAATAGGTGTTGATAGCATTGAATTCCCTCCTGTATCGGTCGCACGCGCCTGCACCGTCACAGTGTCCGAACCCTCAGCCAGGGTGGGCATGGCGGCCCTGAGATCGAAGGGAAACGTGACCGCGTTCTGAACCACCGTCCCGTTGACCAAGAGCTCCACATTACGAACCTGAACATCGTCCGACACCTGCACTTGGATCGGAACCAGCGACCCTTCGACAACCTGGATCTCGGCGCTGGTGGGATCCACATCTAGGCCCGAACTCGCGATTGCCACCCCTGGAGCAACGCCCTGATTGTCGAGAGAAAGGTAACTGACAATTTGAAGACCCGAGGCGCCATCAGCCACAAATGCGATCCCCTCGGCAATCGCGAGGCCGTAGGGATCAGCGGGCAGAGGGAAGCTCGTGAGGAAGGCGCTCGTGTTTGCAGGATCGGCCACGTTGAATACTTGCAGGCTCGTATAGGTACCTTGCCCGCCCCCCAAGACCAGCCCCAGCCCAGAGCCGTTCACTGCGACAACGGGGAAGGGTGAGGCCGTGGTCAAGGTTGCGGAAGATTTCGCAATTAGTGTGAGACGGTCAGGGTCAGCGACAGCAGCGGTTGCGAAACCTCCGAAAGCTTGGTTTGCGGCGGCAACGTAGGCAATCCCACCACCCACGGATATCTTGCCGGCACCTGCAGGCAAAGTGAGCGAACCACGCAACGTCATGTTCGCAGCGCTCACGTCGACTACCCGCAATACTGACCCCCGATCCATGGTGTAAAGATATGAGCCCTCCTTCGCCAGTCCAGTCACGTCGGAACCACCGAGGGTCAGGCTTTCCAAAGCATCGCCGGTCAGGAGATCATAGGACTGGAGCTGAAAGCCGACCGCCACATAGGCGATTCCATCCACGACCTCCACTTGGCTGGCCGCAACATTGATGGTCTTCAGAAGCCTCGGATTCATTGGTTCGGAAATGTCTACCAAATGCAGTCCACCGGACTTGGCCGCTACCACTGCAGTCTTAAGATTAGCATCGAAGGCAACATCCATTGCGTCGCCCTGAAGGGACAGGTGTCCGAGCAAGAGAGGCGACTGGTATCGGGAGACGTTCACGATCGCCAACCCGCCGGAACCCAATGCGAGATAGGCGGTCAGTTCCTGGCTGTTGGCAATCGAGCCCGCGATGACCACTTCCTTAGCTTCGCCAGGGAGGGGGAGCGCGCCAATAGTGCCCGTTAAGGGAAAAGTCCGCGCGAGCGGATCAAGTCCTTGGATCACTTTAGCGGCATCGCTAATGCCGTCGCCTGCTGTGCTCCGCCTCGACGGATTAGTGCCCAAAATGGCCTCCGCTGTATCGGAGAGGCCGTCGCCATCGCTATCGGGGTCTTCATCGGCTGTCAGCATAGCCCGTGGAATCGTCACCTTCCGGCCACTTGGACCAGTGCGAAATACCGTCAACCCGGTTCTCACTGTCTGAGGATCAAAGTACTCCACCGAGTAATGAGTGTTTGCCGCCAGAAATATCTGATCGAATTGAGCCCCCCCTTTTAGTAATCCTCTCTGGACGAATCCGCTCTGCAGGTTTACTAGGCGGTAATACAGCGGGGTCTGGGTTATGCCGCCTCGGGCTTGAACTGCCAGATCCTGATCCCGCCCGAGGTCATCGAAGCCTCGGGAAAACGCATCAGAAGTGGTGATCCAGCCACGTCTTTGAAGCTCCTTAGCTACCTCGACCAGTTTAGTGGCGGCGGCAGACAGGCGAGCGAGTTCAGCTTGGGAGAACTGGAGTGTTCCGCCCATTATTCCGTCAAATCTGTCCAATGTCGCGTCCAAGTCTGCCGCAATCCCTCGGCTCGGCAACGGGAGAAGGTGGATGGCTGCCCGCTCCTCCGCGGTAATGCGTTGGCCGCCTGGGCCTGAGCTCAAAGTGCTGTCGCGAAGGGCCTGGAAGATCTGGCGAACCCTTCTCAGGTCCGTGGAAGCAGTGCTCGCACCACACCACTTTAGCGATCCGAAAAGCACGTCGTAAACATCTGCGGCGGCGGCAACCAACTCCGCTTGCTCGGCAAAAACGTTGTGCGCAATCAGGCGAGGATCAACAACAACTCTGGCTGACCTCAATTGCGCCGGAGCCACTCCGTTTTCACAATCCTCACGAGCCTGATGGGCCTTAGAAAATTGATAAAGACATCCGTAAACAACATCGGAAATCGTCCCGATCTCCCAGAAAGGAATACATCCCAGCAAGGATCCCAACCCATTTTCCATCATCGATCTGCTGCATCCATCCGGATCGAGGTTGCAATCGACGACTGAACCCAGGATACCCTGCCCTATGTTCGCCGCGCACCCGATCAAGGGATTTCCTTCGAGCAGCACGTCACCGATCAAACCCGCGGAGCATTGGAGCGATGCGCTGAGCTCCAACTTCCATAATTTGTTGCAATCGGCTTTGGGATCTTTTGGAGCGGTCGGGTTCGATGGCAGCCCGGGTCCGCCACCGCCACCGCCAGCAGGCGCACCAGGAGGCAGAAGCCCATGCCAGCCAGGGTGAGTGACCCCGGTCCCTGGGTCAGTAGTGACGGACACTCCATCCGCCGATACCGTTGCCGTTCCGTCGATCACCAAGCGGCCCGTTGTATGATCGAAGCTCAAGAAGTTCAATTTGCTCCCAGGGGAGGCTGCCGCTCCGAAAACATTCGGAAAGGTCATTCTCACCGGGGTGGTGAAAGTCGCTACTCCCAACGCCTGTACCGTGATGTCGAAGGTATGCTGTAGCAGTCCAGCTGGCAGCATGTCCCGGACGATCTCCGGAGGAACCACGCTCACCCCGATCTGGGCAGAGGAGAGCGGCTGGCCATCCATCCCGATCAGACTGTTTGGCGGCACTTCCAAGGTGAGGAATGGTTGCTGTTCGACCGGCAAATTGTACGCGGCGCTCGGATCCAGCGTGATCAGAGTTCGGTTGGTCGCAATGACGGTCTGGAGCGCGCCGGTGCTCACCCGCGCCATATACACCGACTCCATCTGGGGCATCACCCAATTGGTCGTGCCCACTTGCATCGTGGCATCCATCACCATCTCGGGAAAATAGGAGCCATCAGGAGATGAGGTGGCGGTTCGTCCGTCGATCACGATCTTCACATCTCCACTGGGTACGGCGTCGATCCGGAACCGACCGTTGGCATCGGTGTAAACCGCGTTCTCCTCCAAACCCACAATAGTCACTTTAATGCCGGCGATTGGCTCCAGGTAGATATCGTCGGGCGTCAGCGGAATGCCATCCGGGCCCGGATCAAAGTCGTCCGGCGTAAAGGGCGTGAGATCGGCGCCCGGGTCCACGATGATTCCAGCAAGAACCGTCCCCGGGATGGGCGTCACGCTCACCGTGGTGAAACTATAAGTGAGCTGACTCCCCGCCACACCCTGATCACCCGCGTCCAGAAGCTCGTCTGTCCCCTGGCGTTTGATGGTCGAGCCATCCACGATCACCTGCACCAGCGAGGCGCTGGGCATCGGATCAGTCAGGAACAGCCATGCGAAGCTGCCATCGTTGGAGGGAACGATGGTTGCGGGAAGTTTCGTTCCGGCGGCGATGGCATAGAAATTGGTCGAATTCAGCGTGGCGGAGTCCACTGGCTTGGAGAAAAAGACCTGCGGACGCACCGTCACCCCAACTTCGCCGCCGTTGGAGGTCGGGGTGTGGCGGGCGACGATGAACGGCCGTCGGATTACCGCCTGCAAGGCCGAAGGATCAAACGGGAACCTGCGGTCATGTCGAATAACGAAGCTGTCGGGACTGGTCACATCAACACCAGGATCGACATCGCCAAAGTGGAGTGTGTCCTGGGTGACCACCGTATGGGAGGAACTGCTCGTTAAAACGGCGCCAATCGAAAATGCCGCCGGACCCGCATTGGTCAGTCTGGCCCCCATTCTATATTCAAAAACAGTTCGGCCGACGCGAGTTTCGCTGACCACTTCGAGTTGGCCAAGGGTCAATGGCTGTGCAGCGGCATGTAGCGTGGCTAGGATGGTTAAAAAAAGGGTCGCGAGAAGCGCTCGGGAACACTGCACAAGGTTGCGGCGATCCGTTATTCTTCCAGGGTTAGACGGCCTGCCCATCCCCGCTAAATCATGGTTCGTTTGCATGGGTGGATGGATGGACTATCTTGCCAACCGATAGAAAGTCCGTTGATTCGTTAGCGCGATCGAGACGGAGTTGGATCCGCCCTGAAAACTGACCACGGAATCTGTCGCCTGCCAAATCGAGTTCCCCAGATCTCTGGTTGACTCAAGGTGGTAGAGTACCGCATCCGTCTTCCAGCACAGCACGATTTGATTCGCCCGCAACTCAGCCAGCAACGTGGGTCCAGGCGGAGGGAGACTCTCAGTCTGGCCAGCCAGCAGAGGCAGGAAATTCGCATCGTAGACGATGAAAGGCTGCGGGCCCGGAGTGCCCGGGCCAAACCACACGAACTGCACCGCGAATGGGTCGGTCACCGAAGGAGTGTCGCGCACGGCGAGCGCGTCGTAGAAGCCGTCGGATCCGAGGAAAAGGTCCGGCTGCACTGCCAGCACATTCCAGTCGGCTTTCGCCGCCGGTGGCGGGTCCTGGAGCAACCCGAAGAGAGTTCGGTCGAACATGACCGTGAAGCCTTGATTTGCGCTAAGCGCCAAGCCGCTGAGGGAATACTTGAATTCCCACAGATCCTGCCCTGGAGTCGTGTCCGTGAGGTCCGTGGCCGTGAAGACAAGGCTTGCCCCTTGAACCTGCGCACGGACCTCGAATAGCCACTCGTCGCCAACAACGAGCAGACCAGCAAGAAATGCGACTGCTACCCTGGCCACTTGGCTGGCCTTCGCTGAAACGATCGGGCAGTTCAGTTGATCTTCCATAGATGGACGGGCCTTCCTGGCTGGCATGCTAATGTTCGGCGCCTACGGAACCATGTCAGGCATCCCCGCGCGGAAAAACCTGGGTGATACCGAATCAAACCTCTGGGTAGCGTTGAGCACACCGAGCTCGTCGAATCGATTGGTGACAAACGGACTCCAGACAATGGGAGGCACCGCAATGTTCGTCGTGGTGTAGAGGACGAACGGCGCGCCCGGAATCCCACCCGGCCCCGTCACGATGACTTCTGAATTGGTGGCCTGCGGGGGGCAAAGCTTCAGGCTGCCCGAATAGCCAGGGACCGAAAGCTCGTAGGCCCCGGTACTCATAGGCAAACCGCCCATTACGACAGCAAGGTATGTCCCACAATTGGTGGCAGTTCGCGAGATCAGGATTTCGTCGAACCCTGATTCGGAGTTCAGGAGGGTTCCATCGGGCCCATAGAGATCGAGTCGGGGATAGAGGTTCGTTGAGTGGTCGAGCCTCACAACGAATCGCTCGCCTTTGCAGGCGTTGAATTGCCACATGTCCTCGTCTCCAAGGTCGATCGAACCGCTAACGACGGCGTTGGGCAAGCCCCCTCCCTCATCCCCTGCCGGCACCACAAAGTCCCCGGGAACGCGCACAAAACGCAGCAGATACGGTCCCGTCGCGCTCGGACCCCAGCCACTGGCCACCACCGTGAAGGTTCCACTGTTGGTCACCACAAATGCTCCGGATTTTGGAAAAACCACGTCGTTGGGAATTCCGTCCCAGCCATTCCACCCCAATGAAACTCCGTCCGGCCCGAACAGCTCCAACTGCCCAGTGAAATTGGTCGATGACAGGCGGAGGATGATGTTCTCGCCGGCCTTCCCGGTGAACGACCAAAAATCCAAACTACCCAGCCCGAGCGCCCCAGAGTTGGCCTCACTCGCCAGCGGCCCTCCCTCACCCCCGGGGGGAACGCTCCAAGGCTTGGAGGGCTGGACCAAACTCAGCCCGTACGATCCGAAGCTTCCCGGATCCCAGCCGCTGAATATCACGGTAAAAGTGCCGCTCATGGGGACCGCGAACGACGCTGAATAGGGAACCGCCACGTCGTTGGGGGTGCCGCTGGGCGTGTCGTCGTTGAAGTTCCATGCCAAGGAGGAACCATCCGGCCCGAACAGCTCCAATTGGCCGCGGAAACTGGTGCTGGCAGCACGTAGGATGATGTTCTCGCCAGCTCTGGCCGTGAATGACCAGAAATCCAAACCACCCAGGGCAAGCGTTCCGATGTTAACCCCATTCGCCAGCGGCCCTCCCTCCTTCCCTGGAGGCACAATCCAAGGCTTCGAGGGCTGAGCCAAGCTTAGCTGGTAAGAACCTGTCGCACCTTGATCCCGGCCGCTTACGACCACCGTGAAGGTTCCAGCGTTGGTGACCGCGAAGGACCTGGAAACAGGAATCCGCACGTCGCTCGGGCTTCCCTCGTCGGAGTTCCAGATCAGTGAAGCACCGTCCGACCCAAACAGCTCCACCTGCCCCCGGAATCGGGTCGAAGCGAAGCGCAGGATGATGTTCTCGCCCGCGTTCGCGGTGAATGACCAGAGATCCAGGTTCCCCACCTCAAGCATCCCGGCGTTGCCTCCATTCCCGAGCGGTCCTCCCTCATGCCCGACGGGCACCTTCCAGGGCTTAGAGGGTTGAGCCAAGATCAGCCGGTAAGACCCCGTGGCGCCCGGATCCCCTGCGCTTACTACCACGGTAAAAGCCCCCCCGTTCGTCACGACAAAGGATCCGGCCGGAGGTATGGCCAAGTCGCTAGCTCCTGTGACGCTGGTTCCTGAGCCTAACAAAGCACCGCCCGGCCCGAACAACTCCACCCGGCCGGTGAAATTGGTGGACGCAAGGCGTAGGATAATCCTCTCACCGGCACTCGCGGTGAACGACCACGTGTCCCCGGGATTGTCCAATGTGATACTCCCTTCGCTGGCCACCCCGTTGCTCAAGGGGCCGCGCAAGGACGCTTGGGCCAGGAAAATCATTGGGGCGAAGCTGATAAATAAGATGTAAACGATCACCGCTCCCAGGCGAAGGTCCATCAAGGGGGAACGGCGGTGATTCTTCAAGAATGACGAGATCGGCCGAAATGGGATCATACGATTGATGTAGATAGGTAGTTCTCTCTGGTGGCTATTAGTGCCTTCTGCTCTCCGCCGACGAGGAACCCTGCTCTCAGGCCACTCAATCAGGTTCCATTCCTGCTTCTTGCATTTATTAGGCGCACGTTTCACGGTTCGCCAGCTGCTACAACGGAACGGGCGCGAGGTTACCAACTTTCTGAAACTAGTTTCATACCCGGCTTAGCCACGCGGCCCCCTCACCCTCATGAATCTGAAACCCCGCTCGCCTGGGTCTCAACCGAATGGGTCGGAGCGACCTGCTTCGCCGCGGCGCCGACGGCTAGGAGCCTTTCGCGGCATCAAGACCAGCCTGAAGGAGCTGCGGCAACTCGTGGCTGACTATGGTTTCGATCCAGCGCAGTGAGATCGCATTCGGAACCCACCGAGTCATGCTGTTCCTGATGAAGCAGCCCAAGGAGTTTTCCCACTGGCCTATGCTCCCGAGCCGCCAGGAGTCCTTCGTGATCGCCGCCGTGCGGGGCTCGCGCGCCTGCTCGTATTTCCGCAGAGCAGGTTCCACCTGGCCACAATCGGCCAGATCGGCTGCGAGGCACACGGCATCCTCGATGGCTTGGCACGCGCCTTGTCCCAGGTTCGGTGTCGTGGGGTGAGCCGCATCCCCCAACAGCGTCACGCGGCCCCGGCCCCAATTCACCAGTGGAATGCGATCCACAACATCGTTGCGCAAAATCGCGCCGCCAAACGTGGCTTCAATCACTTCCGGTATCGGCGAATGCCAGTTCCGAAAAAGGTTTTGAACATCCGCCTTGCGCGCGGAGAGCGAGTCCACGCCTCCCTCGGGCAGGTTGCGCGTAGCATACCAGAAGAGACGTCCTGGCCCGCAATGATGCACCGCAAATCGGGCCCCCGGCCCCCAGCTCTCAAAACTCATATCCGGCGGCAGGTCTTTGAGCTCCAGATGCGCGATCCCCCGCCAGCAAACGTAGCCGGAGTAACGCGGTTTCGCGGGGCCGTGCAATTGCGAGCGTACCACCGAATGCAAGCCGTCGGCTCCCACCAGGAAATCCGCGCTTGCCTCCCGGCCGTCCGCAAATCGGGCCAGGACGCCGTCTGCAGTGGTCTCGATTGCTACGCATCGGGCGCCGCAATGGGTATGGCCTTTCTCCAGCCCCGAGGCCAGCTCCCGCAGCAAATCAGCCCGATGAACTACGACATATGCCGGAACTCCGAGCTTCCTCTCCAAGGCCAGACACGAAGTTGTAGAAAGCGTCCGTCCGGCGTTGGTGCGAACCTCAAAGCGATCCACCTTCGAGCTCAGCGGCAACACACGCTGGGCTACGCCAAGCCGTTCCAAAGCTCGAATGGCGTTGGCCCAAATCGTTAGGCCCGCTCCTACTTCCCGAAGATCCTCCGCTCGCTCGAAAACATCGCACCTAATCCCGACGCGCGCCAACGCCAAGGCCGTGGACAAGCCGCCGATCCCTCCGCCGATGATGATGGCTTTCATGGGTGCGCTCTTTGTCAGAGCCGATGCTCCTCAAGACCCTCGTTCGTTCTGGAAACCCTTATCCTCATCGCACTGAGGCTTAGGGGGAAAACCCACCAGGCGTAAGGCTGTATTTCCTGCCGTTGCCGTCGTCCTGCACGGTGAGGCGGGGCAACACCCCGAGGCGAGAGAGTTGCTTGGCGGTTTCCGGGCCGAGGGTTGCCGCGAGACGGGCGTCCATCTCGTCGGCGATCGCGCGTAGCGGCTGCGGGTCTCGTTGAGGATCGGCGAACATCACGCCCACGGCTTGCACGAGCTTCTCAGAATACTCCCGCTCGATGCCATAGGCTTGTTCCATGGCGCTTGGCGCCAAGGCGCCGCTGCCGGCCATCGATTGCATCGCTTGCCACATCGCGTCGTTCTGTCGCTGGACGTCAGCAAACCGCTCTGGGCCCAGCGCCTCCCCAAGATCGGATTCCAGCCGCTTCCAATCCTCGGGCTTTGGCTCTGGCACGCGCTCTTGGAACTCGGTGCGCAGCTTGTAGAGTCGGTCAAACTCCCCTTCTGTCAGATCCGCTCTGCCGAATTGTTCACGCAACGCTTCGGACGTGGCCGAGTGCCGCAGATCGAACTCCCGCAGTTCCTCCCCGGTGAGCAAACCCGCCAGTTCAATCCTCCGGGCGCTGAAAAGTTCCTTTTCTCTCGCCTCGCGCTCCTCCGTCGTCAGCCCCGCCCACTCGATCTCACCCCGCTCGCGGAGGGCCTGGTATCGGCTCACCAGCTCGTGAACCACAGACTGCTTTCCCTCGGGCAGGAAAGTGAAAGCGCTTTGTTCACGGAGTGAGGCAACGCCGGTCTCTATCCCGGCGAGCTCCGCGCCGGTGAGGTTGCCGATCAGCCGTTGGAGGACCGCTTTCTTCTCTGCGTTGAGAGCTCGAAGTTGATCGGCCAACTCCGGACGCACGGGCCGCTTCTTGTCGAATTTCCCCCACCAGGCGAGCTCGGGCGCGCCGCCAGCAAGCGCCGCATAGCGAGGAGCATAGAGAGTGTTGACATCCGCCAAAATGATGTCGCGCAGGGTTTGCTCGGGACAACCAATGCGGCGCAGGTTGGCGATGTAAGCCAGGTAATCGGCGGACTCGACTTGACGCCAATGGAAGCCGCTCTTCTGCGTTCCCTCCGGGCTTCCCATGGGAGCCCCCGTGCTCAACGCGGATGCGGGAAGGGCATGATGTGAGAGCCCCGCCACGCCACCGGCCCGCGGTGACCGAAGCGCCGCCACCCATAGGAGAAAAGCGGCATTCAGGGTGATCGAGACCAGAGCGAGAGCTTTCCACTTCGAGTTCATTCAACACCCCAAGGAGCCCTCGGTCGAAGGGAATTGCTGGTAAGGGCTAGGGACAGGATCATGTAGCTTAAGCGCTCGGGACCGCGGTCGCCGGCGCCAGTCACTCAGTTGGCCTTCTCTGTTGGTTATGTTTATGGCGCATCCGCACGATTGACTTTTCGCCAAATCCTACAACACAGCGAGGCGAAGGTTACGAAATATTTTGAATTAGCTGAAATGCGTGGGCAACAGACCGGCTGGATCTGACCAGTTCCTAGAATCATTTGGCGGGGCTATAACAAATCCCCCCCACGATTTAACTAAACAACGTTTGACGGACATTCTTTTAGGTTATTACCTAATTATTACAATTACACCGAATGGCCGCCAGGGTGGCACACTCCTCAGAGCGTGTTTTAAAAATATCCCAGGCGGTCTTGCGGCGCGGCGGGGCGTCTGGCGTCGTTGCTCCTCAGTTACAGATTTCTAACGAATATGCGCCTTCGTCGCGTCTAGCCATCCGCCCCGCCGCGCTCGCAATCCCTTGCCGACCTATTTTTAAAACACGCTCTCAGCAATTACACATGAAACAACTCTCTCCACGAAACCACGCCCTCTACCCCGCTGCCGCTTTCCTTCTGGCCGGCCTGGCCGGCGGCGCACCCATCTGCGATTCGCTGAGGTGGACAATGTCCAATTGTTCAATGTCGGAATCGATAACGTGAGCTTGACCGAGGTGCCGGAGCCTCAAAGCTACTGCCTCGTTGGCCTGGGGTTGCTCGGCTTCGTCGCTGTGTGTCGTTTTATCAATTAGGAGAAGGACTAGGGCTGAACTCAGCCAGTCGCTTTTTCCATTCGGCCGCCTGGGCCGCTCTGCCCGCATTCGGAACGATGGCGTCCCAGGCCTGGTACAGTTCTACGATCCGCTTGGCCGCGTCGTGACGCTGCTCAACAGTGGTGTTAGAGTGCGATTGCAGAGCATTCCATCCCTCCAGAAGCACCTTCTCCGCCTCAGCGTGCCTCTCCTTCTGCACCAAAAAGAAAGCAAACGTCTGTGCCGCGTTGTCAGCCATGCCCGGCTCAAAATCCGGGCAATGCACGAAGCCGCTAGCCGCCTCACGGTAAGCAGCCTCCGCCGCGCCTGGTTCTCCGCGTGCCTCCAGGACGACCCCCAGCGCCATCTTGGCGTTCAACGTCAAACTGGCATCCGGTCCAAATTGATCGATCCTCAGCTGCACGATCTCGCGCGACACCTTCTCGTCCTCTTCCCACCGGTTTAGTCGCGCAAGCGAAGTCGTGCTGTGGATGAGCGCGTTGGCAATACCGCTCCGCTGATCTCCCGGCATGCGCCGGAAGAGCTCGCAACTCTGGCGGCAAAGCCTCAAAGCACCATCGAAATCCCTCCATTGTTCCCTGGTCCTGACTTCCTCGTTCACTATCAAGCTGTAGGCAGCTCCCTGCTGCGCTGGGCTTTGAGCGAGCAGGCTCAGTGCCTCGTCCATCAGCGCCTCGTGCTCAGCGCGTTGATCAGCCTTTGACAGTTGGCGAGCCAGAGCGAGCATTTTATCCGCCACCCGCGCAGGCTGGTTGGTTTCGGTCAGACGAGCTAGACGAAGCCCCTCGCGAAGCATCGCCTCCGTTTTGACTGGCTCACTGGCCTGGCTCGACACATCAACAAAATCGGGGCCGCGAGCATTCACCCCGGATTCCACCACCGCAGAACGCGACCGCCGCGCCGTAGCCAGCGACTGCATCGCAGCCCCTTCCTCTTCCTTCCACGCCGCTACCTGACTGGCTGAAGCTGCCTCCCAGACCATAGCCAACCTCTCCCAACCACCTCCAACAATCCTCAGATTGTCAGGTGAAATGGCAACCGACCTGAAGGTTTGCCCCTTCAGGATCAGAAGTTCTCTCCCGCTCTCCACCTCCCAGAGCCTGGCGGTCCCATCGGCGCTCCCGGTGATCACCCGCTGACCGTCCGAGGAGAAGGCTACCGATGAAACCCGATCGCTGTGGCCCTTGAGCGTGATCAACTCCTGGCCACTGCCCGCATCCCACACTCTCGCCGTCTGATCCAGACCCCCCGTGACAACCCGCTTGCCGTCCGCCGAAAACGCCACCGACATTACCCAATTCGTGTGACCTCTAAGCGTCATCACCTCCCGACCGGTGGCCTCTTCCCACACGCGTGCCATGCCGTCGTCGCCGCCCGTGATTAGTCGGCCGTCCGGGGAGAAGCCTACCGATTCGATCCCTCTGACCGGCCCAGCGGAATGCCCCCCGAGTAGGAGCAGTTGCCGGCCGTTGGTCGCTTCCCACAATCTTGCGGTCCCATCCGCACTGCCAGTTAGGATCCGACCCCCGTCCGGTGAAAACGCTATCGACGATATCAGTCCAGTATGTCCCCGCAACTGGAGTAATTCCCGGCCGCTGGCTGCATCCCACACTCTGCCCACCTTATCCCAACCCCCGGTGATGATTCGCTGGCCGCTTGGAGAGAAGGCAGCCGCAAGGATCCAGTTGGTGTGCCCTTCGAGAGCGAGCAGCTCCCGGCCGTTGGCCGTTTCCCACACCTTGGCGGTCGAATCATCACTGCCTGTTACAATCCGGCGTCCGTCCGACGAGAAAGCCACCGACGTAATTGCATTGCTATGGCCCTTGAGAACGAGCGGGTGGCGACCGATGGCCGCATCCCATACCTTGACGGTCGCATCCTCGCTCCCGGTTATGATCCGGTCGCCCTCGGGGGAAAATGCCACGCAAGTGATCGAGCCGGAATGCCCCTTGAGCGTGAGGAGGTCGCTTCCGGTTTCCGTCCCCGACACCCTGGCTGCCTGATCCAACCCGCCGCTGAGAATCCGCGCTCCATCGGGGGAAAAGGCCAGCGAAGTTAGCCCCGTGCCGTGCCCTTTATGTAAAACCTGGATAAGTCCCGTCGCCGTCTCCCAGACGCGCGTGGTCGCATCCACCCCGGCCGTGAGAACACGCTTGCCGTCGGGCGAAAAAGCAACCGACATGACCCCACCCCCGTGGCCTGGGAGGCTGAACAGCTCCCTGCCCGTGATTGCATCCCAGATTCGGGCCGTTGCATCGGCACTGCCCGTCACAATTTGCTGACCATCGGGAGAGAAGGCAATCGCCTTAACCTGATCACCGTGCCCTTTTAGTGTGATTAGTTCACGCCCGCTAAGAGAGTCCCACACCTTGGCAAGATGATCTCCGCTGCCGCTCACAATGCGCCCTCCGTCCGGAGAAAAGGCCACCGCGAATACGGGTTCGACATGCGACATCAGCGCAATGTGGCCCTGCAGCGCCTGCAGTTCCCGGCCGGTCGCCGCCTCCCACACCCTAACTGTGCGATCGTAGCTTCCGGTGACGATCCGGTTGCCGTCCGGGGAGAAGGACACTGAAGAAATCTCAGAGGTATGAGCCCTGAAGCTGAGCAATTCCGCTCCCGTGGCCATATTCCACACTTTGACTGTCCCATCCTTGCTCCCGGTGAGGATCCTCCCTCCGTCTCGGGAAACATCGACAGCGCTCACTGCCTGGAGATGCCCTGAGAGCGTCTTCAAGGCGAGGTGCGTCTGCCTTTGCCAGTAATACCACTCAAAACCACGATTTGTCGAATCCTGCGTCTCGTCCAGCAACTGACGCAGTCGTGCGATATTGTTTTGCTCCCATGCCTGCTGGGCAAGATTCATGTTGGCCACATACAGCAAGCGCTGAGCAATAGCCTTCTCCGCGTCGGCGCGCACGCGTTGCCGTTTCTCTCCCTCCTCGGCGCGTTCGGCCTGCTTTTGCGCCGCCTGAGCGACAACGCGCTGCTCCTTTTCGGCGGCACGGGCGCGAGTGGCCACGATCGCCTGCCAAGTGCTGGCAGCGATCCCGGCTATCAACGCAGCCGCGATCCCCGTCCCCGCCATGAAAGCCAACTTGTTGCGCCGCCATGCTTTCTGGAAATAATAGGCTGTGCTCGGCGGGCGTGCGATTACGGGTTCGTTGCCCAGGTGGCGTCTCAAGTCCGCCGCTACACCGTTGGCCGTTTCGTACCGGCGCGTCCGATCCTTCTCCAAGCACTTCATCACGATCCAGTCCAGGTCCCCCTGTAGGAGGTGCACAAGCTTGGGCGCATCCGAGGAACGGCGTTTGGCCGTCGCCGTAAGTTCATCGGGGTGCAGCATGGCTACTCGCGTGCTAGGCCGCACCGGTTCTTGATCGCGGATGACCCTGCGCATCGCCTCGATCCCCGAGGCTACAAGCTCCCGCGCATCAAACGGAGTTCTGCCCGCCAGTAGTTCGTAGAGCAGCACCCCTAAACTGTAGATGTCGCTGCGCGTATCGATGTCTCCACTGCGGTCGGGATTCATCTCCGCCTGCTCGGGACTCATATAAGCGGGGGTGCCCATGAACTGATGCAACTGCGTGTAAACCGTCGCGTCGTTCAGCCGTCCGCCAGTGGCTTTGGCAATACCAAAATCAATCACCTTGGGCACTGCTGTCCCGTCGTGCAGAGTGACCAGAATGTTTGAGGGCTTGATGTCACGGTGAATGATCCCCTTTTGATGCGCATGCTGAATGGCCTGGCAGACCTTGATGAATAGGTCGAGCCGCTCCCTGGTGCCAAGATTGTTCTGGTCGCAGTAATCCGTGATTCGGACCCCGCGCACCAGTTCCATGACGAAGTAGGGCCGGCCGGCCTGGGTTGCGCCCCCATCCAAGACCTTGGCGATGTTGGGGTGGTCCATCATCGCCAGCGCTTGCCGCTCGGCCTCGAAGCGCGCCACCACCTGCTTGGTGTCCATGCCCGCCTTGATGACCTTCAGGGCAACGCGTCGACGAACCGGCTCGGTTTGCTCGGCCACATACACCACCCCACACCCCCCTTCGCCAAGCTTCTCCAGCAGTCGGTAGCGTCCCAGAGTCACGCACACAGCCTCGTCCTCAGTCTGAGCTACAGAGTTGGAGATGCTTGTGGTCCGAAGAGCTTCCGCGTCCACGGCCGACGGTCTGCCAGCTTGCTCAAGCGAAGAGAGCAACACCTCTACCCGCTCGCGTAGCGCTGGGTTGCCGCGACACGCACCATCCAGGAACATCGCCCGCTCGGCGATCGGCAGCTGGGCGGCCGCTTGGGCCACAATCTCTTCGCGCGACGGCGTCGGCTTCATAATTCGTTCATGTCTGGGTCCAAGGCCTTGGTAGATTTATGGGCGCAACAGGGCCTGGACAATCCTCACCTTCCTACAACGAGTCCGTGCGGCGGTTACAGAGTTTGTGGAACTAACTTCGACCGGCAAGCAAGCCTGACTCTGGGGGGAGAAAGGCGGCCGCCTCGCTCACTTCCGACCTCGGATCGCTCCGCCGGGGTCGAATCGCAGAGGCAAACGGTTATCCCTGGCTATCGGCCCGCGGTCGGCACCACAGGCGCGGTGTCACCGCGCGAGGTGGGATCGTTCAGCGGCGCGGCGTGATACATGATCAAGTCGCCACCCTCGGTGGCCGCGGCGAGATCGTTTCCATCCGGCGAGAATGTCACCGACCTGATTTCTTCGTCGAGGGTGGGTTTCGTGTCGATGGCACGTCTGAGAATTGCCACTTCTCGGGGAAGTGAAACGTTCCAAAGCCGGACTGAGTGGTCACCGCTCCCGCTGGCCAAGGTCTTGCCGTCCGGAGAAAACGCCACAGCCCAAACCGGCCGCTTATGCCCATTCAGAGTCGCCACCCCTTTTTTCGTTTTCAAGCTCCACAGCCTAATGGTGTTGTCGCTGTTCCCGGAGGCCGCCAACCGGCCGTCCGGAGCAACTGCCAGGCTCATCACCCGCACTGTGTCCGCAGCAACGGACACCACACACTGCCGTGCGGCGACATCCCATAAGGCGATGGCGCCACCCTCGTCGCTGCTGATCAACGATTGGCCGTCAGGGGAGAATGCGGCCAATCCCGGGGTGTGGGTCGGACCCGACAACCGCGCAATCTTTCCCGAGTCAACGTCCCAAAGTCTAATCACCGGCGTCTCGTCAGCAATGGCAACCGTTCGTCCATCTGGCGAAATGGTCAGGAAACTCCAGTCCCCCACAGGCGCTGTCGTACACTCCCGGATCACTTTTCCCGTCCCCACATCTAAGTACTGGACTCTTGCATCCTCGAGCCTGATTAGCACGGCCTTTCCCTGATCACTGAAGGCCAGGATACGAGAACCGATCGGAAGAACGCACCGCGGCTCCAAGGTGGCTGCGTCCCACAGTCTGACCGTTTGGTCCTGGAAACGGCCCGCCATGAGCTTGCTGTCCGGCGACCACATCAACAGTGACGCGTTCGCCAAAGTGGAGATCGTTGCCTTGCCAGGCTTCGGCTTGGCGTCCCAAAACCTCACTGTTTTGTCCTGGCCACCGCTGGCCAACAGTCTACCGTCACCAGAAAATGCGACGGCAAAGACGCCGTCCTCATGCCCTTTGAGTGTCTCCAGTTCCCTCCTGGCGCGGAACTGCCAAAGCTTAATCGTCTGATCCAAGCTTGCGGTGGCCATTAGCTGCCCATCCAGAGAGAACGCCGCAGAGACCACCGGTTCAGAATGCGCCTGCAAAGGTGGCAAGGCCTCCTCCCCATCGGCCATCTTCCAGAACTTCACCACGCCATCAAAACCTCCCGTAGCGAGGATCTTCCCATCGGGTGTTAGCTTCAGAAATGTGATCGGGACCGGGCGCCGATCCAGCGAGTCGTTCAGAATCCTGCGAGTAGCGAGATCCCAAAGCGTGATACCCTTTCGAAACCCGTTGCTGATCGCCAGCTTCTTGCCGTCGGGCGTGACGACCACCCCCACCCCAAATTCCACTCCCCAGAGGTCGAGACCGCCAGTTCCTCGCAGGACAAACGTCTCGCGCCCGGAGTTGAGGTCCCAGAACTTCACGATGAACTCCCCACCCGTCGTCGCGACTGTCTTTCCCTCGTTTATTAATGAAACGAGTTCCCCAGCTTTCTCAAGCAACCGGACTGTCCGTCCGCTTTTGGCGTCGCAGAGTTTGACCGAGCCATTCCCCATGCCACAGGCGAATTGCTGCCCGTCGGACGTAAACTCGCCAAGAGAGGTGACATTGGTGATCGAGAAGCGCTCCGTGCGAGTGATCAAATCCCAAACCCTCGAGCCATTGTCGCGGCTGCGCGTCACGAGCGTGGCGCCATCAGGCGAGAATCTGACCGCATTGAGCGAGCTCGTATACCCCCGAAGCGCGTAAAGATCATCGCCCCGGCAACGCTCCGAGAGCAGACGCCACTCAAAGCCCCGCAAGTCGCTTTGACCCCCGCGTGGTCGGTGAGCTTCGACCAGTTCCCTTGCTCGACCCAGATCCCCATCATCCAAGGCCACTTCGGCTCCATGCATGTCGGCTGAATAGAGATTCTGTTCGGCGCGCTGGCGCTCCCGATTTAACCGATACGCCGCGATCGGCGAAGCAATAGCCACCGCTAGCAACAGCAGCAAGATCCCTATGCTAAGTCCCGCGATGGCGGGATTGCGCCGGCACCAACGCCCTGTACGTTCTGCCCGCGTGATCGGGCGCGCGTGGATAGGCTCGTGCCGGAGGAATCGGCCAAGTTCCTCGGCCAGCTCCTCGGCGCTTTGGTAACGGCGCGTTGGCTCTTTCTGCAGGCACTTGACGCAGATCGTCTCCAAGTCGGCAGGCACACTCGAATTGAGCAGACGGGGGGTCACCGGCTCAACGTTGAGCAATTGAGTGATCACCCCCTCAAAAGACTCGGCTTGGAATGGCGGCCGCGCCGTCAGCAGATGGTAAAGAATCACCCCCAGCCCATAAACGTCGCTGTGCCTGCCGACCTTGCCATGGTGAGGGCTTGCCTGCTCCGGCGGCATGAAATTGGGCGAACCGATCATCTGGCCGCTCAAGGTGATGCCCGCGTCTCCGTCCAGCCGCTTGGCCAGGCCAAAGTCCGTGATGCGGGGCTGATCGTTCGAATCCACCAAGACATTCGAGGGTTTAAGATCACGGTGAAGAATGCCTCGCTGATGGGCGTAATGGATGGCTTCTGCCATCACTCTGACGTACCGCGCCGCCTTTGCGGCCGGGAGCGGAGTGCTGCCCACGAGCTGGGAGAGGTTTTGTCCCTCCACGTAATCCATCGAGAAGTAATGATGGCCCTCCTGGATGCCCACGTCGTGAATGGCAACGATGTTCGGGTGCTGGAGCAAAGCGGCCGCCGTAACCTCCCCCCGGAATCGCTGAATCACCTGCTCGCTCGCGAACCGCCCGGCCAGAATCATCTTCACCGCAACCACACGCCCAAGACTGAGTTGCCGCGCGCGATAGACCACGCCCATCCCGCCACGGGCTATCTCCTCAAGCAGTTCGTAATCGCCGAAGCGACGGATCGTCTCAGGTTCCTGATTTGGTCCTTGTGCCTCGATTTCTGCCCAAAGCGCCCGGCTCGGACCGCGCGAGTCGTACGCCAATTGCTCCCTCGGTTTTCCCAGGCCACCTTCCAGCAGGCAACGAACGCAACAGCCCTCCGCGTCGGTTGGGCGCAGTCTGGTCCCGCAGCGAGGGCATGACTTCATCGAGGCCGCGGTAGGCTGGCACCTTTCGCTACGGCCTACAACAACGCTCCCTGACAGCTACTGAACCGGCACCGCGTCTACAGAAGCCAACATCTTCCTTGCTGCACTACCGAGTCTGTTTTTAACAGGGTGAGCGAACGTTCACGATGCCTTAACCCAGAGCATCGTAGCCTGTCACATTGACACTTCCCATTCCAAGATTCCTGCCGCCCGCCCAATTAGCGCGCTCCCATCAGGGAACCTTGGTCGGTTCAGCCCGAATTTCATAAAAAAGCCATGCCCGGGCGTAGGTCCACCAGCGTTTGGCGGTAGCTTCAGAAATGCCCAGGACCTGAGCCGCCTCCTCGATCTTTAGCCCGACAAAGTAACGGAGCTTGACCAGTTCGGCTTGGCGCGGTTCGAGTTTGGCGAAACGGTCGAGGGCGTCGTTCAGCGCGAGCAATTGATCCACCGGAACGGGGCTGACGATTTCGAACTGCGCAACATCCAGGTGCTCCGCTCCGGACCCGCGACGCTGCCTGCCCTTGCGCCGGGCCCGGTCAATGAGAATTCGTCGCATGGCTTCGGCGGCCGCACCGAAGAAATGCGCGCGATTCTGCCATGATTGGGCCGGCGCATCCACCAGCTTGAGCCAAGCTTCGTGCACCAGCGCAGTGGGCTGAAGCGTGTGCCCCGGACGTTCACCTGCCATCTTGTGCGCGGCTAGGTGGCGCAATTCCTGATAAACTAGCGGCAGCAGCTCGTCACTGGCAGCGGGATCGCCTTGCTCGATCGCCGTCAAGATGTGGGTGATTTCGCTCATGCGGGTTAGCTCGTGTCCATCAATCAGTCTGAGTCAGATGTTTTTCTCCGCCACAGCCGGGGGCCTTCCTTCGATCAACGCTTTGGCTTCCCCCAGAAGCGCATGAGCAATGATCCAGTCCCGCCAAATTTCCCTGCCCAGGTCGCCGCTCTCTACCTTTGCCATTCGTCCTTCAATAATGCTTTCGCCCTCGGCCAGCGCCGACCGGGCTTCGTCCGGATGACTCAGCTGGTGTTGAGCCATCGCCACCACCAAGGAATTTTTTGAATCGCGAATACCATCTGGCCGCCGATCCGGCGGGCGTTTCCCAGCCCATTCAATGGCTTTGGCAAAATGTCCACGCCGATACTCCGCTAGTGCCTTGGTCGCCTCAAAACTTGCGATGAAATAGTCTTGGATCGGGGCCGCGATCGCAACATCGGTCAGTTTGTTTACGGCGTCGATGTCGGCTCCAGACGTGGGGAGGATCAGGCAATCCATGGCGATCCGATCCGCACCGAATGGCTCCTTGGTCTCGCTGAATTGAGCCAGCGAGAGATGGCAAAGCCGGCGGTACGCCTCCACATCCTCGATCTGCGCAAGCAACGTGGCCATTGAATGATGAATCATCGCGGGAAAATCCGGCGCATCATCACTGGGAAAAACCTCGTTCAGCATGACGTAAAACGTGAGGGCGGCCTGCCAGCGCTCGTGCTGTCCGTGCCAGTCTCCGAGATAGCCAATGGCTTTCAGAGTGCCGTATCGACCGTAAGCCCGGAGGTGATCCCGCAAATCGGAAATAGGAACCCCCTCCAACAGTTTTTGCGCTTCCTCGAATTTGCCGCTGACTGTCGCCAGTTCCAGCGCCGCTAGCTTCTCGCCCAGTTGGGCTTGCTGACGCAGCCTGGATTCCTCCGCGCGTGCCTTCACCGCCACCAGTTCGGAAGCTACCGCTTGCTGGTACGCCTTCTTTTCGGCCACGAAGAGCCAAGTGGAAACAGCCAGACCCACCATCAACGCAGCCGCCACCGCGCCGGTTGCGGCGAACGCGAGCTTGTTGCGACGCACCATCTTTTGAAAACGGTACGACGTGCTCGGGGGGCGAGCCATCACCGGCTCGTTGTTGAGATGGCGCCCAACGTCCATCGAAAGACCATTTGCCGTCTCGTAGCGGCGCGTGCGATCCTTCTCGAGGGCCTTCATTACGATCCAATCCAGATCACCGCGAAGCAGGTGGACAAGTTTTGGCGCGTCGGTCTGCCGATGCCTCGCCGTGGTTGTCAACGCGTCGTCGGCCATTGCGCTCAGGCGCGTTGAGGGCTTTGGTGGTTCCTCTTCATGGATGATGCGGCGCATCTCGTCCAGTCCGGCGCCAAGCAGCTCCTTTTGATCGAAGGGCGTGCTGCCTGCCAGTAGTTCATACAGCAGTACTCCAAGGCTGTAGATGTCGCTGCGCGTATCGATGTCTCCCGACGCATCGGGACTCAACTTCGCCTGCTCCGGGCTCATGTACGCGGGTGTGCCGATGAATTGCTCGAACGCCGTGAAAAGTGTTTTATCCGTCAGCCGCTGGCCCGTAATGGCCTTGGCAATGCCAAAATCTATGACCTTCGGCACCGGTACCCCATCGTGATCGGCTACGAGGATGTTCGATGGTTTGATGTCGCGATGGATCACGCCCTTCTGATGCGCATGCTGGATGGCCTGACAAACTTGGACGAATAACCTGAGCCGGTCCTCGGTGGAGACTTTGTTCTCATCGCAAAAGTCTGTGATCTTACTGCCCCGCACCAACTCCATCACAAAATACGGGCGCCCGGTCTGCGTCACACCGCCATCGAGTACCTTGGCGATGTTCGGATGCTCCATCAGCGCAAGCGCCTGACGTTCCGCCTCAAATCGAGCAATGGCGCTTTTAGTGTCCATGCCCAGCTTGATGATCTTGAGCGCCACCGCCCGCCGCACAGGCTCTTCCTGTTCCGCCATATAGACGACGCCGCACCCGCCTTCGCCAATGGGCTGCAGAAGTTTATATCGCCCAATTCGGTCGCCCAGGTTTTCGTCGGCAAGAGCTGCCGCCATGGTTGAGCCGTCGCCCGCAGCCAGACCTGTGGGCGGTTGCTCTAGAAAGTCACCGGCGTTCTCTGCGGCGCGAAGCAGGGCTTCAACGCGGTGGCGCAGGGCGGTGTTTGTCCCGCAAGCGCCATCCAAATAGGCCGCCCGGGCTTCAGGTGTCGCGAATTGGATTGCTTCGGCGAAAACAGCTTGTTCGCGGAAATCGGGCCTCATGGAACTCGGCTCATCGCCCATACATGCGCCATCTGAGGCTAAAACAGCTCATTGCGCGAATAGAAAATATACCGTGAGCCCTTTCGGTGACTTTTGGCGCATGGCAGGGTGCAACCTTAAGTGCTGATCCCTTCTGACACGCCTATTTCGTGGGAACCATCACGGAATCATCTCTGCAGCCATATGAATTCTAGCTCTATTTCAGCTTCTTTGTCTCTGGCGCTCGCGCTCGGGGTGTCGTCAGCAGCCGCTTCGCCGCCGAACCCCAACGCACCGTTGCTCACCACCATCACCAATCCTACCCCCGCAGGGTACGACGTCTTCGGCGGCGCAGTGGCGGCGATGGGCAATGATCGCGTGTTCATTGGCGCAGAAGGCGCCAACGAAGCATATTTGTTCACCCTCAACGGCACATTGCTAACCACCTTCTCCATTCCCGACATCAGAGCTGGCTCCTTCGGTGCCGCACTCGCGACGGTAGGGGGTAACCGAGTCGTCATCGGAGCTTACAATTACTCTGCAGGCACCCCGCCGAAGCAAACCGGAAGGGCGTACCTGTTCGCGACCAACGGCACCTTGCTGGCCACCTTCACCAACCCGGCGCCGGAGTCCGTACAAGCCTTCGGCTTTTCGGTCGCCGCACTCGGAGATGACCACGTGCTCATTGGCACGGGCGGTGGAGGACCATTTCTCTTTAGGACCAACGGCGCCTTGGAGACAACCTTCACCAAACCCGGTTCGGGAACCTTCGGCAGCTATGGTACCTGCGCGACAGCAGCAGGGACTGACCGCCTCCTCATTGGCGCCCCGTTCGACCCAACCGGGGCCGCTGGCGCAGGAACGGCGTACTTATTCGCGACCAACGGCACCCTGCTGACCACCTTCACCAACCCTGTCCCGGCGACCGGCGACAACTTCGGTACCTCGGTGGCAGTGGTGGGAACCGACCGTCTGCTCATTAGCGCGATCGACTATGGAGGAACGAAAGGCACGGGCGGAGCGGCCTACCTTTTCAGCACCAATGGGACACTGCTAACTACCTTCACCAATCCCACCCCCGCCGCCGGCGACTATTTCGGCTGGTCGGTTGCGGCAGTGGGCAGGACCCGCGTGCTCATCGGCGCCTATCAGGACGGGACAACCGCGTTTCAGGCCGGCTCCGCGTATCTGTTTGACACTAACGGAACGTTGCTTACCACCATCGCCAACCCCGCCCCGGCGTCCCAATCTTGGTTCGGTTGGTCGGTGGCGGCAGCAGGGAACGACCACCTAATCATCGGCGGTGTGTGGAACAATACCGGCGCGTTCCGTGCCGGATCGGCGTATGTCTATGCTCTTCCATATCCTCCTCTGAGTATCTCGCGAACCGCGGACACGGTGTCGATTGGCTGGATCTCTCCCGAGACCGGCTTGACTCTTCAACAAACCGATCTCCTTGGCGCGGCGGCGGCGTGGGGGAACACGACCGGGTCGGTTTCCGTCTACGGCCCGACCAACGTCGTTCGAGAGGCCATCACCAACGGATTCCCGGCCCGGTTCTATCGCCTGGCCAGACCTTGAACATCTCCCGACATGCGAAAACCCTGAGGGCTAGCGAAGCGCCCGCCCCGGAAACGGGACTCTGGACCGAAGGCGATCCGTAATGTGTAGCGCCCCTTCCCCAGGTAGCCCCCATCGCCACATTGGAGGGCATCACCATCGAAGAATCAACGGTAGTGCAGGGCGGAAGTCAAACATGTGCTCTCGCCAACCTCCATAGAAAACCAATCAGTAGAATCGCAGGACGTCACTCATCGGGCTCAGGGATGGGCGACTGCGACCCAGCCTGGCGTTCAGCCGTCGGCTCCAGCCTCGGATTCGGGATTTCCACGTCGCGGCCAGCCCGCCTGGAATCGCGTCATTCCATCTCCTCAGCCCAGAACCGCAATGAGATGCCGAAGCTCACCGTCGATGTCCTCCGGACGCAAGACGGTATGCGCCACCTCGGCCCGCAGCAGCTCGCGAAACCGCTGCCGAAGCCGATGCATCGCCACCTTCACTGCTCCTTCCGTTAGGCCTAGCTGCAGGCCGATCTCCGAGTAGGAAGCCCCGCTCTGGTCACCCCAGATGAAAGCTCTCAGTTCCTCGAACAGCGGCCCTCGCCCCAACGCGCCATATTCTCGGCGCAACTCTGCGAACACTTGCTCGATCAGCGCGATCGCCCATTGCTTCTCATACGCGCTTTCGGGATTGGGTTCCGCTGTTGATTCTGCCGCATACCGCTCCTCCCCAATCGACGAATCGAATGAAACGAAGGAGTGATCACCTCCGCGTTTTAAACGGTTGGTTCGTCTCCATTCATTGACCAGAAAATTCTTCATCGACCCGAGCAGGAACGTGCGAAACTTCCCGCGCTCCCGGTCGGCCTTTGCCAGGTAGTCCTTCTCCAGCAGACGAGAAAAAAACTGTTGAGTCAGGTCCTGGGCATCCTCCGGGGTGTTCCCTTGCCGCCGAGCATAGGCGTAGAGCGGGTACCAATAAGCGCGGCACAGCTTCTCCAGCGCCTCCGCCGTCTGTGGCAAGCCCTTCGTCCCCGCCATCACCACCACGCTCCAGTGCGTGGTATTAAACTGCCCCCCCTCGTGGAGCGCGCGGTTCTCTTGTTGGGCGGACACGCGCCCATGTTGAGGAGTAAATCCCCCAATGGCCAGCCGAGAAACTGTCACGTTCGAGGCAGCTTCCAATCGTAATCCTGCTCCTAATCTCCCTCGTCCGGCCGTCCTTTCCCCCTTCACGCGCGAGTTCTCATCCCGGCAACTGGCTTCCCTTCCCAGTGAGCCCCTGCCCCCCTTAGCCATCCGTGCCTCGCCCCCTTTCCGCGCCGCCGCGAAAATACCGCCCCTTTCCCTCCGCGCCCCTCGCCAGCGCCATCTCGTCTCGCGACAGCCTGCACCTGCCGTTCCCGGTGTCTACAACCGAGGCCCAAAAAACCTCCCCGAGGAGCGCATCGCCCTTCCTCTCCCCAAGGGAGAGGACCAGAGGTGAGGGGGAAGGACGCATGCATTCAACCGAAACCGGCCGTCAGCAGTAGCCTTCGGGGTGCGGCCGTCCCCGGCCGCAGCAACGTGGCAGGCTCCAAGCGGGTTGCATTTCCCAAGCGCCCCATCGCCACGCCGTTCCCTCTAAAGCCATCCAATCCCTCCGCCTCCATCCGCGCCATCCCATTAATCTTGACGCGCCCAAGCGCCGCTAGTGTGCTTGCTCCCTGTCATGGGCGAAGCACGTCAATTCCACCCCCCACTTTCCCGGCGAGCCTTCTTTCGCCGAATTTCCCCCCTCGCGGCAGGACTCGTTTCGGCAACCGCTACGCTGGCCGATTCATCCAGGGACGCCCCTGATCTCTCCCGCACGGTCTTCAGCGTCCGCCGATACGGCGCCAAAGGGGACGGCTCGACCAAGGACACCCGGGCGATTCAAGCGGCGATCGACGCCGCAAGCCGGCAGGGAGGTTGCGTTTATCTTCCCCCTGGGCGCTACTTGTGCGGGACCCTGCGCCTGCGAAGCCACGTCACTCTCCAGTGGGAGAATGGCGCCGAACTCTTTGCCAGTCAGGATCGCGCTGACTTCGACCCGTACGAACGCTTGCCCTTCAATTCCTTCTCCGACGAAGAAACCACCGATTTCAATTTTGCTCTGATTCGTGGACGCGAGCTCGATGGCGTGGCCCTGGTGGGACCGGGCCGAATTGACATGGCCCGGAGCAAACGCGGCGGACCCAAACCGATCGCGCTGAAGCTCTGCAAGAATATCGTCATCCGCGATCTAACCATTGAAAATGCCCCCAACTATAACATTAGTCTGCTGGGTTGCGACTTCGTCGAGATTCACGGGGTCGCTATCCGAAATGGCTATTGCGACGGCATCGATCCCGACTCCTGCCGGCACGTCCGGATTTCTGACTGTTACGTGGAATCGTGGGATGACGCCATCGTTCTCAAAGCTAGCCCGTCGCTGGGATACCTTCGCGCTTGTGAACAAGTTACCATCACCAACTCCATTCTCACGACCGCCTGCAACGGGCTCAAGCTGGGCACTGAGAGCAGCGACGGATTCCGCGACATCGTGATGAGCAATTGCGCCATCTTCAGCAACCCCGAGCGATGGCCCAATCGCCGCGCCTCCAGCGGCCTGTCTCTTGAAATGGTCGATGGTGGGACCCTGGAGCGAATTGCCGTTTCGAACCTAACGATGCGCGACGTTCGCGCGCCGATTTTCGTCAGGCTCGGCAATCGAGGCCGGCGTCAACCCGTTCCGGCGCCGGGTCGCTTATCCGACATCAGCATCAGCGACATCATCGCCACCGGGGCCGAATGGGCGTCCTCCTTCACCGGTCTGCCCGAGCATCCGATCGAGCGATTGACCGTGCGCAACCTGCGCGTGACCACCAAAGCCCAGCTCGAACAGTCGCCCTGGTCCAACTCTAATGAAGTGCCCGAGTTTGCCGAAAAATACCCCGATGCGGGCATGTTCGGCCAGTTGCCTGCCTACGGTCTCTTTTGTCGCCACGCCGCCGGAGTCCTGTTCGACTCGATCTCTTTGAGTCTCGAAGACAGCGACGCTCGGCCAGGCGCCATTTTCGATGACCTCTCTGGCGGGGAACTGCGCTCTCTCCTGGTTCAGGCACCTCGAGGGGAAACGCCGGCGCTGCTGTTCCGCGACCTGCGTGAATGCCTCGTGACGAACTGTCGCGCGTTGCCCGGAGCGGGGCCATGGGCCAAGGCCACCGGCGCCCGAACCGCGCGCCTCAGTTTCGCGGCGAATTCCCTAGCTGCTTGCGCCAAACCGGTCGAGATTGGTAACGACGTGGATCCCAGGGCCGTTATCGGCGTGAGCTCTGCCCGATAGTTTCGGACTGACCCACCGCCGCCCTCTCCCCTGTTTGCTTTGAGCTGCTGGGCTCTGCTCATGTCGGTCTTGCTTGAAAGAGACGCGCTGATGCACTCGATTTCCCACTCCCTGAGAGCCCAGTCTTTCCAAAGAAACATTCCATTTGATGCAATTATTGCATCGCCCAGCAAATGTTCGAAAAAGCAAAGACTGGTTTTTCTTTCCGCAGTCGCAGCCTCCATGAGGGGGAAATCAATCGAGTTTCTGGATAAGAATCGAAGCGTTCACGGCTGCAGCCGTGCCTCCGATGGGGGGAGCCGCCACCAGCGTAACCGCCGCGGCAGAGCTGTGATTCACCAGCGTAAGAACATCATTGGCCTGTATGGCCAGTATCGCCTGTCCAGTATTCTGCTGCGTGCCGGCACCTGACCCATAAACGCTTTCCGCGATCACCACGCCATTTACAAAAAGCGCAAATTGGTTCGGTTCAGCGCCGGACACCGAGAAATTGATTTTGTAGGCGCCCTGGGTTGCAAAGACTATGTCAGAGCTTCCCAGACCGTGTGTAATGCCCGCAGTGCCAAAACCGTTGTGAGTGAAAGTGACACCGGTCTCCAGCGGCACCACCTGCGCTCCTAAGTTGTAGATATACCCGTATTCGGGTGAGATTGACCCCGGTGGTCCGGTTGCTCCAACAGCTCCCGCCAACCCGGTTGCTCCGGTCAACCCATTGGTGCCATTGATCCCGTTGGTTCCACTCAACCCAGCGGGTCCCGCAGCGCCCGTCAATCCCGTCAACCCGGTTGCTCCGGTCAGCCCATTGGTGCCATTGATCCCGTTGGTTCCACTCAGCCCGGCGAGTCCCGCCGCGCCCGTCAATCCCGTCAGGCCCGTGGCTCCCGCCACCCCTGCCGGACCCGTCAACCCAACGCTTCCAGTGAGGCCGGTTAATCCAGTCGCGCCGGTCGCTCCAACCGAGCCCGCCAACCCCGTTGCGCCGGTCAACCCATTGGTGCCATTGATCCCGTTGGTTCCACTCAACCCAGCGGGTCCCGCAGCGCCCGTCAATCCCGTCAACCCGGTTGCTCCCGCCACGCCTGCCGGACCCGTCAACCCAACGCTCCCAGTGAGGCCGGTTAATCCGGTCGCGCCGGTCGCTCCGACCGAGCCCGTCAACCCAGTTGCTCCGGTCAACCCATTGGTGCCATTGATCCCGTTGGTTCCACTCAACCCGGCCAGTCCCGCCGCGCCCGTCAATCCCGTCAAGCCCGTGGGTCCCGCTACCCCTGCCGGACCCGTCAACCCAACGCTTCCCGTGAAGCCGGTTAATCCAGTCGCGCCGGTCGCTCCAACCGAGCCCGCCAACCCGGTTGCTCCGGTCAACCCATTGGTGCCATTGATCCCGTTGGTTCCACTCAACCCAGCGAGTCCCGTCGCGCCCGTCAATCCCGTCAAGCCCATGGCACCGACCGGCCCAACTGCTCCGTCAAGTCCGTTGGTTCCGTTAATCCCGTTAGTCCCCGACAATCCGGTGGAACCCTTTGCGCCAATAGCTCCCGTGAGACCTGTTGATCCTGTCGCACCGGTTGCTCCAACAGCTCCGCTCAATCCAGTCGCGCCTATCAGCCCTCGTGGGCCTGTGGCGCCCGTCAGCCCAACTGCCCCGTTGAGTCCGTTGGTCCCGCTAATCCCGTTAGTCCCCGACAATCCGGTGGAACCTTTTGTGCCAACAGCCCCAGTTAGACCCGTTGGTCCTGTCGCACCGGTTGCTCCAACAGCTCCCGTCAACCCGGTTGCTCCGGTCAACCCATTGGTGCCGTTGATCCCGTTGGTTCCACTCAGCCCAGGGGAACCAGGGGTACCCGTGAATCCGGTTAAGCCCATGGCACCGGCCGGCCCAACTGCTCCGTCAAGTCCGTTGGTTCCGTTAATCCCGTTAGTCCCCGATAAGCCACTGGAACCCTTTGCGCCAACAGCCCCCGTCAGACCCGTTGGTCCTGTCGCACCGGTTGCTCCAACAGCTCCCGTCAACCCAACAGCTCCGCTCAATCCAGTCGCGCCCGTCAGCCCAATCGCCCCGTTGAGTCCGTTGGTTCCGCTAATCCCATTAGTTCCCGATAATCCGATAGAACCCTTTGCGCCGACAGCCCCCGTCAGACCCGTTGGTCCTGTCGCACCGGTTGCTCCAACAGCTCCTGTCAACCCAACAGCTCCGCTCAATCCAGTCGCGCCTATCAGCCCTCGTGGGCCAGTGGCGCCCGTCTGCCCAACTGCCCCGTTGAGTCCGTTGGTTCCGTTAATCCCGTTAGTCCCCGACAATCCGGTGGAACCCTTTGCGCCAATAGCTCCCGTGAGACCCGTTGATCCTGTCGCACCGGTTGCTCCAACAGCTCCCGTCAACCCAACAGGTCCGCTCGAT
>Ga0265314_10000173_pt1 | contig 96229 bp, 83 predicted proteins | sample 4126metaG_FD_203106 | JGI IMG/M metagenome (GOLD analysis project Ga0265314, IMG submission 203106) | Rhizosphere microbial communities from Carex aquatilis grown in University of Washington, Seatle, WA, United States - 4-1-26 metaG | ecosystem: Host-associated > Plants > Roots > Rhizosphere >...
CCCCCAACGACGCCAATGCGCTCGACCTGGCCTCTTTCGACGCCATCCGCCAGCGCGCCTACGCCGCAGCCACATCTCCCGGCAGCAGCCTCGAAGAAGTCAGCTTCGCCCTCGCTATGATCTCACAAGTCCGCGCTCTCGAAGACAACCGTCGCCGCCTGGAACTCGAGCAAGCCCGGGCGCTCAGCCGGCAGCAAGCCGCTGGTTCCGCCAGCAAGGCCACCCCCGCAGCTCCCGCAACTCCAGCCGCTCCCACCACGCCCCCGCCGGCCACCGTAACTGCGCCCCGCGCCTCCAAGCCGTCACAGCCGAAACTCTCCCGGCGCGTTCGCCGCGCCGCCTTCGCCGCTCAACACCGCAGCCGTGCCGCAAAACCCCAGAAATGCCAGGGGCGTTCACCCTTTATCCTTTAGCCTTACGATTTATCCTTCAGCCTTTGGATTCAGCCTTTAGCCTTTCGATTCAGCCTTTCGTTCTAACTCCCGTGATTATCGGCTATTCCGCAAACTGTTATCGGATCAAACTACCAGCCAGTCGCCGCTCCGCCAGACCCTGGCACGACCGTTGACTATATTTCTGTAACCCATAGCCCCACCCGCTTTACTCCATGCCCTCCCTTTCTTCGTTGACGGAGTGGGGGGCTTGCGTTGGATAGTTAGGGATGCCTACTTCAACACTGCGCGCGAGATTACTCGCTCGGGCTGGAACGATTGTCCGTCCGCGTCCACCCGCTCGTACCTCACCGCATCGCGCCGTCTTGGCCCTGGCCGGCGCCCTCGCCCTCTCGCTCACCGTCGCCGCGCGGGGCGATGTCAAATTGCCCGGCCTCTTTTCCGATCACATGGTCCTGCAACAGGGGATGCGCGTCGCCGTTTGGGGTTGGGCCGATGAAGGCGAAACCGTCACCGTCGAATTTCGCGGCCAGAAAAAGGTCACCACCGCGGAACATGGTCGCTGGAAGGTGCATCTGGAACCACTCAAGGCCGGCGGGCCGGACCTGCTCAAGATCAAAGGCAACAATCTGATCGAGATTCAAGAGGTGCTCGTGGGCGAGGTCTGGATCTGCAGCGGCCAATCGAACATGGAATGGCCTCTGAGCCGCTCCTTCGAGTCCCAACCCGATGTCGCCGGCGCGGAGAACTACAATATCCGCTTGTTCACTGTCCCTAAACTCAAGGCCAAAGCTCCCGTGGACGATGTCGCCGCCAAATGGCAGCAATGCAATCCCCAAACGGTCCCCAATTTCACCGCGGTCGGCTACTACTTTGGGCGCGCCCTTCAAAAGGCCCGCAACGTGCCGGTCGGACTGATTCATACTTCTTGGGGCGGCTCGCCCGCGGAGGTCTGGATGAGCGAGGAAGCACTCAGCGCCGACCCCGATTTCCAGCGCGATATCCTCGATACCTATCCCGCCGCCTGGCGCGCCTTCCAGAAGACCAAAGAGGACGCTGAGAAAGAACATAAGCCGGCTCCCTGGCCGCCCTGGCGTCCGACCGAGCTCTACAACGGCATGATCGCCCCTCTGGTGTCCTACGGCATTCGCGGGGCCATCTGGTATCAAGGTGAATCCAACGCCGGCCGCGCCTTCCAGTACCGAAAGCTGTTCGCTGATATGATCCGAGACTGGCGAAACCAATGGAAACAGGGTGATTTCACTTTCCTGGCGGTTCAGCTCGCCCCCTGGGATAAGGCCAAGAAACGCACGATGGAGCAGATTACTGAGGCCCCGGTCGAGAGCGACTGGGCCGAGCTGCGCGAAGCTCAAGACTATGCTGCCAAGAACTTGCTCAAAGTTGGAATCGCGGTCATCACCGACGTGGGCGACAAGGATGACATCCATCCCACAAAAAAGGTCCCTGTCGGTGAGAGGCTTGCCCTGGCGGCCCGGTCGATCGCCTATGGCGAGAAGATCAACGGCTTCGGTCCGACTTACCGCTCGGTTTCCTTCATGGACGCCCAAGCCATCGTTCACTTCAACCACGTAGGCCGAGGGCTCGAAGCTCGAGGCGGCGAGTTGCAGGGCTTCGCGGTGGCCGGGCCGGACAAGAAATTCGTCTGGGCGAAAGCCGAGATTCGCGGCAACACCGTGGTGGTGACCAGCCCGACCGTGCCGAAGCCCATAGCGGTTCGATATGGCTGGGCCGATTACCCGGTCGTCAACCTCTGGAACCGCGATGGCCTGCCCGCGTCACCCTTTCGGACCGACAAATTCCCCATGCTGACTGAGCCGAAGAAGTGAACGCCGCTTGAAAACAGCGCCGAGTAGGGTTACAAGAGCACAGACGCCCTTAGGCGTTAAGGCTTTAAAGATTCTATGAACAACCCGATTCGGACGGCAGCGGTCACACTGGCATTGGTCCTGGCGGCATTGCAGCCGCTCTCTTTGCGCGCTCAAGCCACGGACAACACGAACTCCGCAATCATTAAAAGCGAGTTCATTGTCGAGGCGCCACCCTTTCCCACCAGCCACGCCTCAACCATTGTCGAAACACGCGATGGCTTGGTCGCGGCCTGGTTCGGCGGCAGCCATGAACGAGCGGCTGACGTCAGCATCTGGCTCTCCCGCAATGATGGCCACAATTGGGGCCCCGCCGAAGAGGTGGCCAACGGCATAGACGAAAAGCATGCCCGTCGCGACCCCTGCTGGAACCCCGTCTTGTTCGTGCGCAGGAACGGGGACTTAATGCTTTTCTACAAAGTCGGCCCAAGCCCGTCATCGTGGTGGGGCATGTATAAAGTATCCGAAAACAACGGAAGGACCTGGTCCGAACCCCAGAAGCTCCCGAATGGCATCATCGGGCCCGTCCGCAACAAACCTCTCGAGCTGAAGGACGGCACGATTCTCTGCGGCTCCAGCATCGAGAGCGAGGGTTGGCGCGTCCACATGGAGCGTTTCCCGGACGCCAATGGTCATTGGCAGCGCTTGCGCGATCTCAATAGCGCGATGGAATATTCCGCCATCCAGCCAACCATCCTGCCTTGGCCCGACGGCCGGCTGCAGATTCTCTGCCGCACCAAGCAGGGTAAGATCACTGATTGTTGGTCGGGTGATAATGGTATGACCTGGGGACGAATGATGGGCACGGTTCTCCCCAACCCCAATAGCGCCATCGACGGCGTGGTGCTGAGAGATGGGCCCGCGCTCCTGGTTTACAACCATTCCACCGAGGACCGGAACCGCCTCAACGTGGCTCTTTCTCCCGATGGCCGCGCTTGGCAGGCCGCCTTGGTGCTCGAGGACAGCCCTGGCGAGTATTCCTACCCGGCCGTGATCCAAACCAGCGATGGCCTCGTGCACGTCACCTATTCCTGGAAGCGCGAGCGCATCAAGCACGTGGTCTTCGATCCCACCAAGCTCAGCCCCAAAGACATGCCTGACGGTCGCTGGCCTTAACCCAGCGGATGGCCTGCCCGATTCTGCTGATCTTAAATCCCAGCGCCGCCGCCGGGCGCGCTCCGAAACGGTGGGATGGCCTTCGCTCCGAATTAGCGCGACGCGGGGTTCTGGTTGACCACGCGCTTAGCCAAGCTCCGGGCCACGCTACCCAATTAGCTCTGGCAGGCTGCGACCGTTACGAGGTCATCGCCGCAGTCGGAGGCGATGGCACCGTCAACGAGGTTACCAACGGTATCATGTCCGCCCCGGGACCGAGGCGATGCCTGGCCATCGTCCCCTTCGGCACAGGCAATGATGCGGCTCATCACACCGGCATCCACACCCAGGAAGATGCGGTCGCCGCGCTCGCGGGAGACCAGCGCCGCCCAACGGACGTCATTGAGGTCGCGCACGGCGGGCCTGGCGCGGAGCAGGTCTCGCATTCGCTTCTCTTCGCCGCGGTCGGTTTCGCAGGCGAATTGATCAAGCGGACCACTCCCCTGGTAAAACGGATATTGGGGCCCCGTTTCTGTTATTCCGCCGGTTTCTTGCGCGCCTGGGCTAGTTATCGCTGCCGTCCCATGAGAGTAACGACCGATACCGCCGAGTTTTCCGGCCGATTCTTCCATGTGTGCGCCGGCAACTCCGAGTATGGCGGAGGCGGGGTCATGCGCATGTCCCCTGGTGCCAGGATGGATGACGGGCGGCTGGAGTTGTGTGTGATTGAGGGTTTGAGCCGCTTGGAGATCCTTCGTTGTTTCCCTCGCCTGCTTCGGGGCACCCACATCACTCACCCCAGGGTGCGCTATTTTCCCGGACGCACGCTCCGCGTCGAATCCTGGCCCGACCAAGAACTTCAACTCGACGGTGACCTGATCGGCCGTACCCCGGCCACATTCACAGTCCTCCCTTCCGCCCTGCGGATCCTGGTCCCGCGCCCGGCTCGCTGACCCATAGCGAGCCAGGGCCAAACCCCACGACGAGATACAAAAACTGTCGCCAAGATCATCCGGATCGCGTACCTATCATAGCGCAAAACAATGCAGCTACTCAACTCAGCGTCCCATCTGGAACGGTCTCTCCGCCAGGACATCGAGCTGATCCGTTCGAAGGTGGACGAGATGGCCACTCTTGGCGAAGAAGCCTTGAAATGCAGCCTCCGGGCACTGGCTGAACGCAACCGCCAGTTAGCCTACTCGGTGATCCTTCGGGACCAGTACATCGATGAGATGGAAAACGAGCTGGACCGGCTCTGTCTCGAGTTCCTCGTGCGCCAGCAGCCCGTAGCGACCCACCTGCGCTTCGTCTATACCGCCATCAAGATGAACAAGGAGTTGGAGCGGATTGGGGACTACGCCGAGAGTGTTGCGCGTCAGGTGTTGGTTTTAGGCTCACTGGACAGCGTGGCCTTTCACCCGGCTTTCTCTGAATTAGGGGCGCTCGCCGTGCATATGACGCACGATGCCGTTCAGGCCTTCCTGAACCAAGACGCCGATCTCGCCCGCCGAACCATGGAGATCGAGGAACGGGCGAACCTTCTGCGCGACCGAATCAGCCGGGACCTCGGCAATCAGGAGCGCGAAGGCAATCTGCACGCCGATGCGTTGCTGCCCTTGCTCACCATCGCCCGCAGGTTCGAGCGAGTGACCGACCAAGCTAAAAACATTTGCGAAGAGGTGCTTTACCTGTGCACGGGCGAATTCATTAAGCACAAGGGCAACGAAGCCTTCAGAGTGCTGTTTGTGGACGCAACCAATTCCTGCGTGAGCCAGATCGCCGAAGCCATCGGCAACTCCCTCGCCGTCCCGCGGTTTGTCTTCTCCAGTGCTGGGGTTGCGCCCCAGCCTCTTGACCCACGGACAATGACCTTCCTGGGGCAGAAGGGCATCGATACATCCCGCCAGGCCGCCAAGGCCATCGGTCAGATACCTCACCTGGAGCATTACCACGTTATCGTCGCGCTCAGCCCCGAGGCGCGTGAGATCCTGCCCTCCCCTCCAACCAAGACGGTTTGCTTGATCTGGCAAGTCTGCGATCCCGCGGCGGTCCGCGGAGAGGACACCCAGATCCAATCGGCTTTTGAACAGGCGTTTGATTCGCTCTCCACCCAAATCCGGGACCTCGTCGCCGCGGTCCTTGGAAACGACGGAAAGTCTGAAAGACCCAAATGAACCTCCCTCCCACTCTCTTCAATCACCGCGCCGCCACACTTCTAGTTTTGGCCATCGGCCTGACGATTACTTCTTGCTCACGCAAGGATTCTCAGGGCAGCCCCAACTCCGAAGCGCAGGCCCGGGCCACCACCATCCAAAACAAAGGCTCCGACACTATGGTGAACCTCGCCCAAGCCTGGGCCGAGGCCTACAAGAAGGTTGATCCGGGAGTCAGCGTTGAGGTTTCCGGCGGCGGTTCAGGCGTAGGGATCGCCGCCCTGACCAAGGGGACGATCGATATTGCCAACGCGAGCCGCAATATGAAGCCGCAGGAAATCGAGCAAGCCAAGAAAAACACCGGCAAGGAACCCAAGGAGATTATTGTGGGCTACGACGCCTTGGCGATCTATGTCCACAAGGACAATCCACTCAACGAGATTACCACCGAGCAGATCGCCCAGATTTACGCCGAGGGCGGGAATCTGACCAAATGGTCCGAATTGGGTATCACCATCCCGGGCGTTAAGGACGACACCATCGTTCGCGTTAGCCGCCAGTCGAGCTCCGGAACCTACGAATTCCTCCGCGAACACGTGCTCAAGAACAAAGACTACAAACTGGGGTCTAGAGATATGAACGGCTCCAAGGAAGTGGTTGAACTCGTTGCCAACACACCCACGGCCATCGGCTACAGCGGCATGGGGTATAATGAACCTGGCCGGGTCAAGATGTTGAAGGTCGCGGAAAAGGCCGGCGCGGCCAGCTATCCTCCCAGTGTCGAAAATACCCTGAACCGCACCTACCCGATCGCCCGCTCACTCCAGGTCTACACCTTGGGCGAACCCGAGGGCGGAATTAAGAAGTACGTCGATTGGATGCTCTCCGACGCGGGCCAGAAAATCGTGGAATCCAGCGGTTACGTGCCGGTGCCAACCAAAGGCTCCAACCACTAGTCCGAGTCCCATAATTCGGCTTCGTTTCCACTGAGCAGAAGCCTGCGGCACCTGATTGGACTTGACCGATCGCACCAATGGAATCGTCTCCGCCATTCCAGATCTCGACTTCTAAGCGTCCGGTCCGGCCGCGCTGGGCGGTCTACGGGGAAAAAGCCTTGGAAGTGCTTATCCGTTGTTGTGGCGTCAGCGCCGTGCTTTTCGTTCTGGCGATCTTCCTCTTCGTTTTTAACGAGGCCGCCCCAGTCCTTTCTCGCCCGCAGTTCCACCTCGGCAAATTTCTGTTCAGCACCGATTGGTATCCGACCTCCGTGTCAAATGTTCGTTATGGAACCTTTGCTCTGCTGGTCGGCACCTTCAGCGTGACCGGAGTGGCGATGGCATTAGCGGTGCCCTTCGGGTTGGGCGCAGCTATCTTTGTCTCTGAGTTCTGCTGGCCCGGGCTCAAGGAGACGCTCAAAATCGTCATCGAGCTGCTGGCCGCGATTCCCAGCGTGGTCTGGGGCTTCATTGGCCTCACAGTCATGAGCAAGCTGATCACCCGGCTGACCGGCGCTCCGGTCGGCGTGAACGTGCTCAATGGTGGGATCATTCTGGCGCTCATGAGCGTCCCGATCATCGTCTCCATCGGCGAAGATGCCTTGAAAGCCGTGCCCGATTCCTATCGCGAGGCGGCCCTGGCGCTCGGGGCGACCCGGTGGCAACTGGTTTGGCGGGTCCTGCTCCCAGCCGCCAAGAATGGGCTCCTGGCGGCTGTCCTGCTGGGCGTGGCCCGAGGGGTGGGTGAAACCATGGCGGTGTTGATGGCTACCGGCCACGCCGTGAACATCCCCCATAGCATCCTGGATTCGGTTCGAACCCTGACCGCGAACATCGCCGCCGAATTGGGAGAAGCCCCGGAAGGTTCGGACCATTACCGCGTGTTGTTCCTTACCGGGGTCCTGTTGTTCGGTCTTACTTTTGTGGTCAACCTGGCCGCCGATTTCATCGTCCGCGGAGTGCGCAAACGCTAGCGAGGCAATATGCCAGGTATGTTCGCTGAAACCCCGTTGGTAAGGAAGAAGCTCTGGCAGGAGGCCATTGCCACTTGGATCCTCTTCGCCATGGCGGCCTCCATGATCGTGCCCCTTCTGCTCATTCTAGGCTATCTGATCGTGCGCGCGGCGCCCTGTCTGTCCCTCAGTTTTCTGCTGGATCCTCCGACCCACGGCATGACCGACGGCGGCATTTGGCCCGCGCTAGTGGGCACCATTTACCTCGTGGTGATCTCCCTCGCCATCTCCGCACCCTTGGGTGTGATGGCGGCTATTTACCTCAACGAGTACGCCAAGAATAACTGGTTCAATCGCCTCATCAACCTGGCCGTCATCAACCTGGCAGGCGTCCCCAGCATCGTCCACGCGCTGTTCGGCCTGGGTGCGTTCGTCTATGCCGCGCACCTTGGCTACTCGGTGATCTCGGCCTCGCTCACCTTGGCGATCATGACCATGCCGGTCATCATCGCCAGCACCCGCGAAGCTCTGGCCAGCGTCCCGCGCAGCTTCCGCGAGGCCTGTTGGAATGTGGGCGCTACCCGCTGGCAGACCATCTGGGCGGTCGTGCTCCCCAACTCCGTGGGCGGCATTCTCACCGGCGTCATCCTGCAAGTCAGCCGGGCCGCTGGCGAAACCGCCCCAATCATGTTCACCGGCGCTGTGTTCTATAAGGCGATTAAACGCGGCGACGTTTTCGCCTATCGCCTGAACGAGCAGTGCATGGCCCTATCCATGCACCTCTATACAATCTCGACCCAGGTTCCTGGCGTCAAAGAGGCGCTGCCCTATGCGACCGCTGTGGTGCTTCTAGGCTCGGTGCTGGCCGTCAATGCCACCGCCATCGGCCTTCGCAGCTACTTGCGCGCACGAAAACGGTGGTGAGTGGGTATGAGCGACGTCAAGAAGATCGAAGTCCAGGACTTGCGTGTTTCATATCACGGAAAACAGGTTCTACGGGGCATTAGCTTTGATGTGTATCGAAACGAGGTCCTGGGAATCATCGGCCCAGCCCAATCCGGCAAAACCTCCCTCGTCCGTTGTCTGAACCGGACCATTGAGTTTGACGCCGGCGTCAAGGTGCAAGGCATCATCAAGATGGATGGCCGGGATATTCAAGGTCTCAGCAACGTATACGAACTGCGCCGCAATGTGGGTATGGTCGCTCCGCTGCCTGTCGGCCTGCCTTTAAGCATCTATGACAACGTGGCCTTTGCTCCGCGTTGTTCCGGGCTCACCCATAAGAGCGATCTCGATTCCTTGGTTGAACAGTGTCTGCGCCAGGCCGCGTTGTGGGATGAAGTCAAGGATCGGCTCGACAGCCTGGGCACCAAGCTTTCCGGCGGGCAGCAGCAGCGCCTGACCATTGCTCGCGCCCTGTCGCATCAGCCCGAGGTCCTCTGTCTCGACGAGTTCTCGATCGCCATCGACCCCATTACGACGATGCGCATCGAAGATATGCTGCGGGAACTAAGCGCCCGTTTGACCGTGATCCTGGTCACCAACCTCGTGCAGCAAGCTCGCCGGTTGGCCCATCGCACCATGTTTCTCTGGAAGGGCGAGATTGTTGAAATCGGCCCCACCGAGGTCGTCTTTTCCGATCGGCCGGCGAACCCCAAGACCTACGATTACGTCAACGGCATCTTCGGATGAGTGACCCGGTCAATAACAGCATTCAGACCAAAGACCTATGCCTCTGGTACGGAAAGTTCCAGGCGCTGACCAAGGTTTCGCTCAATATTCGCAGCGGCCTGATCACCTCGCTCATCGGCCCTTCCGGCTGCGGCAAGACCACGCTTTTGCGCTGTTTCAACCGCGTGAATGAGCGCTACGGTTACGTCACCACAACCGGCGAAATCAGGCTGTTAGGGAAGAACATCTATGATTCGGATGTCTCCCTCATCGAGTTGCGCAAAGCCGTGGGCATGGTCTTCCAAAGGCCTAATCCATTGCCGCTTACAGTCTATGAGAACATTGTCTTCGGTCTGCGAATCCATAGCGAACGCAGCGCCCTGAAACGCTCCTTGCTCGATGAGGCAGTGGAGAAGGCGCTGCACGAAGTTGGACTTTGGTCGGATCTCAAAGACCATTTGAATCGCCCCGCCATCGGGCTCCAGCTCGAGCAACAACAGAAACTCTGCATCGCCCGCCTCCTGCCTCTCAAGCCCCAGATTATCCTGATGGACGAGCCTTGCTCGGCCCTCGATGTCGAAGGTACGCGTAGCATCGAAGAATTGATGTTCGAGCTGAAGGGCCGATATACCATCCTGATTGTTACTCATAATATGGCCCAGGCCCGGCGGGCCAGTGACGAGTGCGTGTTCATGTTCATGGGCGAGATCATCGAGCACGGCCGGACGCAGGAGTTGTTCCTCACTCCCCGCCATCCCAAAACGGCCGAGTACGTCGAGGGCCGTTATGGATAATGGTCAACCGGAGCGGCCCTCGCCTCGTTTGACTTGGCTGAAAACTGGGCGACAGTAAGCCAACATGCAGAAGTGGGCTGGGCCATTCGGATTTAAGGGTTGCTCGATTTGCCACTTTGCCCCGACCCCCGAGTCTGACCGAGCCCCCTCGGTCGTCGGTTTCCCATCTAGGTTCTTGAGGGCTAGCCTGTTGACGCTGGCAGCAGTGCTGACTGGCTCTCTGATGGCCGATGATTGGCCACAATACCGCGGGCCGAACCACAACGGAATCTCAACGGAAATCATCCGCACCAATTGGGACCAAGAGGCCCCAATCCTCATCTGGAAAATCCCGATGGATCCGGCCTTGAGTTCGTTCAGCATCAGCGGGGGGCGGGCCTTTTCCCAAGTGCGGCGCTCCTCAGACGGCGGAGACCACGAGTTTTGCGTCGCTTTGGACACCGCCACGGGCGACGAACTTTGGGCCACGGACGTTGGGATCGCCAGTTATCCCAATGGCGGCGTCGGCAGTGATGACGGCCCGCGATCCACACCCACGGTGGATGGAACCAACGTGTTTGTCGTGAGCTCTTACCTTCAGATGTTCTGCCTTAACGCTGCGACTGGGACAACGGTCTGGAGTGTGGACTTGCCCGCTACCTACGGGGGGAGCGTCATTGCCTGGCAAAATGCGGCCTCTCCGTTGCTCGTGGGTGACCACATCTTTATCAACTGCAACGCGCCTGGCCACCGCTTGCTGGCTCTGAATAAGCAGGATGGCACGCCTGCTTGGAAGACCCAGGACGACGCCATGACCCAAGCCAGCCCTGTCTATGCTACGCTTGCCGGCGTGCCGCAGGTCATCTTTTTCGCGCAGTCAGGCTTGGTCTCCGTCTCCCCGGACACGGGCGCAGCCCTGTGGCGGTATCCCTTTCACTACAGCGTTTCCACCGCCGCCTCACCCGTCGTGTCCAGCAACATGGTTTATTGCTCTGCCGCTTATGGGGTGGGCGCCGGCGCGGTACGGATCGGGCAGGGGACCGGGAGCGCCCTGACCGCCACCGAAGTCTGGAGGACTCCCGGCGCCAGCATGAATCACTGGGCGACGCCGGTACAACAAGGCGGCTATGTCTACGGCGTCTACGGCCAGGACAGCACCTCGTTGCGTTGCGTTAGTCTCGACGCTGGCGTCGAGCAGTGGCGGCAGAGCGGCGTCGGCTTGGGTGGAGTGCTGATGGTCTCTGGCGTCATCCTCGTTTCGACCGACTCCGGCGACCTGGTGCTCGTGGCACCCGACCCGACCGCCTACACCGAGATAGCCCGGATCACCGCTCTGGACGGCTCCTTGAGCGGGCAACCAGTGCGGTGCTGGAATGTGCCGGCCATCAGTAACGGCCGCATTTACGTCAGGAGCACGCTCGAGGCCGCTTGTTTCGACGTTACACCCAAGGCCGTGTCCAAGCTCAAGTTGTCAATCGGCTCCGCCGGCTCCGGCGGCAACCTCAACTTGTCCATCAGCGCTCAAGACGGTTCGCCACTGGACCCCACTCGCGCGGCGCAAATCGATTTGCTCACCACGCCCGACCTGGCACTCGGAGCGGCCGGTTGGACCAAGCTTCCCAGCCCATTGACCCTCACCAACGGTCAACTCCAGTTGCAGCAGCCACCTGGCCCGGCGAGCCCCCGTCTGTTTTTCAAAACGCAGGAGCAATAGGAACGTGACCCCCAAAGTCCATCAGCCTGTGCGATCGGGTTTTACCCTGATCGAGTTGCTTGTGGTTATCGCTATCATAGCGATTCTAGCCTCGCTCCTGCTCCCTGCTTTGAGCGCTGCCAAGGAGCGTGGCCGGCGCGCTTCCTGTTTGAATACCAGCCGTCAATTCATCCTTGCCGTCCAGATCTACGCCGGCGATTACCTGGATGCGCTGCCGCGCGGAGAAACCGACGCCGTGAACACCAACGACACCCACACGCCAATCCTGTCCAGCGCCACCAAGACCAACATCTTGAGATACGCCAGCCAGTTGAAGTCGCTGGATTGCCCGAACCTAGCCTCGGCGTTTGAGCGCCAGGACGCCTGGCGCGTCCAGCCCGGCTACGGTGTGGCTATCGGATACCACTACTTGGGTGGCCATTCCAACACCCCTTGGCCTCCGGTCGCTGATGCCACCAATACCTGGATCTCTCCTCAAAAATCGGCCGACGACCCGACCTTGGCCCTACTGGCCGACCTCAATGTCTATTGCCGGAGTTTCCAGCGTATTCTAGCCCCGCACACCGGGAGCAGCTACGCGATCCGGGAAAATGCCTATTTCGAAGACCATCCCGAGGCCTATACTCAAACACCAAAAGACATCGGTGCTAAAGGCGGACACATCGGACTCCTTGATGGCTCGGTGACGTGGAAGCCAATCGGGCTGATGAAGGTCTACCGCGGGTCCCAATTGTGGGATGCCGACGGCAGTTTTGGGCTCTGGTAGAGGCCTTTCAAGCGGGCCCTGCCATCCCCCTCTACCGCTTAGCCGAGAGCGCTCACCCAGCGCCCTAGCTGACGGCTAAACGCTCCCACCGTCCCAACTGCCAGCAGCACTGTGCTCCCCAGGCACGAGCGCAACAACGTTTCATGTCCCGCCAACGAACTCGCCCATGGCGAGGCGCCTATCCATTGCACGCCGTAATGGTAGCCAACGTACACCAGGATAAAGCCGAGCACCCCGAAACCCAGGCCATCCAACCATCCGCCGACGTCCACCATCCGCCGCCGTAACCGGTTGGATCCGTCGCGAAACTCAGCCTCTAGTTGCTGCCGTCGATTCGCCACGTCCCCAGCCGAGCGCCCAGGCCCGCCTTCGCTCTCGACCCGTTTTAACACTCGCCCGGTGAAATCAGACGGGAGCGAGATTGGACGAATTGCCCTCGAGAGCGCAGTGTCCAGACCCTTCAAGGTGTTTGCGAGTTCCTGGCACGCCGGACATTCGGCGACATGGGCGGCCACTCGCTGCCGGTCGGGCATGGCCAATTCGCCGTCGAGCCAGTCGAGAATCAGGGGTTCATAGTCGGGGCATTCCATAGGTCAATCCGCATGTTGGGCCGCCGGAATCGGGGCGCGTTTGGCAATTTTCAGCAATTCCTTCTTCGCACGGAACAGAAGCGTCTTTACCGTCCCCAGCGGGATGGCGAGCATCGCAGCAACCTCCTCGTAGGCCTTCTGCTCCATATAAAACAGGACAATCACCTGCCGATAGCGTTCCGGCAACTGATTCATCAGTTCTTGCACGTCCATTTCCAGCCCGCCTTCGCGGTCGGAGGTATGCAACTCCGGGAGCGACTCCAGCCCATGTTCGAATTCAGGCGCATCGAGCGAAACGGTGGGTCGATTGGCGCGCTTCTTCAACTCGGTAAAGCAAGTGTTGCGGGTGATGGTGTAGACCCACGTGGACAACGACGCCTCGCCGTGATAGCCGGGCAGGCCTTTCCAGATCCGCACGAACACGTCCTGGGTCATGTCTTCCGCCTGGCTCTCCCCGCGCAGAAAACTGTACGAGAGCCGGAACACCCGGTCTTTGAAGCGTTCGAGGAGAAGTTCGAAGGCCTGATGGAACTTCTTCTCCCGCAGCAACTCCAGGATGTCGCTGTCCGGCGCTTCGGCGGGGTTCATGGTCGTTGTCCGCCTTGAGCTGGGCGCCTCTGCGCGCGCCGCGGCGGGCTTGGCTCTTTATACTGCGCGAGGGGCATCCAGGTTTCAAAGAAATTCTCCATCCTGATTGAAACCTTTCCCGCCCTGGCGAAGTCGGAATTTCAGACGCGGCCCGGATTTGGCCGACACGATTAACCTTTAACTGCTTAAACTATGAGACCCGAACCTGTCCTGGCTCTGTTCATCCCGCTCGTTGCCATCGTCATGGGTGTTGCTATTGGTGGCTGGGCGATTTACCTCGGCTACCGGAAACGCCGCGACATCTATACCCTCTATCACCAGGAACGACTGGCGGCCATCGAGAAGGGTATCGAGCTGCCACCGCTGCCTGAGGCATTCTTCGTTGATGATGCTAAGCAGACAACCCCCGCTGCCGCCTCTCATCGGCACCTTCTCAAGGGCCTGATCTTCTCCTTGGGCGGTCTCGCGGCCTTCGGAGCTCTCTACCTGAGTGGCGAGCACGACGGAGCATTCTATGCCTTTGTGCCCATTGCCGTCGGGCTTGCCTTCCTGATCTACTACTTTGCTGTGGCGCGCAGGCAGGCCCTGATCATGGATCGCGCCCTTGAGGCCAAACTCTCTCAGCCCGACAGCCTCAAATTCGGCTAAAGATGACGATCGGGAGAATCGAGCGCGGCGTTGCAGGCCTGCTGCGCGCCTGCGCCCCGGGCGGCGAACCTGGATCCGATGATAGTCCGGAGACAAGAATAAGCCGAGAACATGAACGATCTCAGGTTTGCCATTCGCCAACTCTCAAAGAGCCCCGGCTTCACCGCGACCGCCGTGCTGGTGTTGGCGCTCGGGATCGGCGCCAACACCACGATCTTTTCGATCATCAACAGCATCCTGGTCAAGCCCCTCCAGGTCCGCCATCCGGAGCAACTGGTGGGCCTTTACCAGCATGACCGGGACAATGCGAATAACTTCAGGCCGTTTTCTTATCCCGACTTCGCCGATCTGCGGTCCGCCAAAGACGCGGCGTTCGGCGATTTGTTCGCGTTCCGCTTCGCCACGGTCGGGTTGCAGGGAGAGCTTACCGAGAAGATTCCAGCCGCGTTTGTCAGTGCAGATTACTTCCCGGCGCTGGGAATCCCGCCCGCGCTCGGTCGAGTGTTCCTGCCTGAGGAGGAAACCTCGGGAACTCTTGTCGCCGTCCTCACTCACTCGTTTTGGATGCGGCTCGGCGGCGATCCCTCCATCGTTGGCCGGAGAATCAAGCTGACACGGGCGGATGTCACAGTCGTCGGGGTCATGCCCCGGGGGTTTACCGGCGCCCAAGTCCACACCCCGGCGATGTTCTTCCCGGTTGGATTGGCGCCGATCTTAAATCCCAACCCCGGCCAGTCGGGTTCTCGCCTGCTTACGGATCGAGCCGACGGCAGCTTTATGGTCATGGGACGGCTGAAGCCAGGTCTGACCCTCGCCAATGTTGGTGCGGCACTCTCCACCTTGAACCAGCAGTTTGCCGTTCCGGATCCGGCCGAGCCAAAAGCCCGGACCCTGATTTGCGCGCCGCCGTCCCGCTTTAACTCCAACCCGCCGCCAGACGCAACGCCCCACGGACTGACTGAGATCGCCGGCCTCGCCTCCGGACTGTCCATGATGGTCCTGTTGATCGCCTGCCTAAACCTCGCCAACATGATGCTCGCCCGTGGCGCGGCCCGGCGGAAGGAAATCGCCATCCGGCTTGCGTTGGGCGCTGGGCGCACACGTATCCTAAGCCAATTGCTCACCGAAGGAGTCCTCCTGGCAGGGCTTGGTGGCTTGGCGGGCCTCTTGTTCTCGGTGTGGGCGACGAACCTTCTCTCCGCTTTCATCTACTCTGGGTCGGGAATGCCGGCAGATTTCCCCAAATTCGATCTTGCGCCCGATTCGAAGGTGCTGGTCGCACTTTTGCTCCTCAGCGGCCTGGCCACGCTGTTCTTCGCGTTGGGGCCCGCTTGGAGCCTTGCGCGGTTGGACGTCCACACCGATCTCAAACGACGCGCGGGCGATGGCGCCGGGAGACACCGCAGCGGCCTCCTCGGCGCCCGAGAACTGCTTGCGGTTGGCCAGATGGCGTTCGCGCTGGCCCTTTTGGTGGCGGCGGCGCTGTTCAGCCGCAGTGCAATCAATGTCGCCGGCGCCAACCCGGGCTTCGAGTTTGGGTCCAACTTCTACCTCTCTCTAGACCCCTCGCTCGCCGGCTATTCCGGGCCCCGCGTGCGCCAACTCGTCCATGCCGCCACAGAAAGGTTGTCCTCACTGCCGGGAGTGGAGTCAGTTAGCTCCGCCACGAGCATCCCTTTCGGCGATAACGTGTATGTTCGCGGTGTTCAACTTGGCGGCGCCCCGCCGCCGTCCAACGACTCCGCCACTCTGGCCGAGGGGAAGCAGTTGTACGGCATATACAACGTCATCGGGGCGGATTACTTCCGCACCCTTGGGATACCCTTGCAGCGCGGACGTGAATTCGAACGACGCGAGGCCGAAGCCGAGCATGCCCTTCCCGTGGCGATCATCAGCCAGAATCTCGCCGAGCAACTTTGGCCGGGCGAGGACCCGCTAGGACGGTCCATCCAGTTTCCTGGCCCCGGCCGAGGCGTTCCGGCCACCGTGATGACGGTCGTCGGTATCGTTCCGGCGATTCAGTGGAGACTCTTCGATCAGCGTCCCCCCTCGGAGATCTACGTTCCCCTCGGCCAGGATTTCCAGGCGAGCTTGAAGCTGCACGTTCGAGTCGCAGCCGGAGTCGATCCGGCGAACCTCATGACCGCCGCTCGGCAGGATTTGCGCGGATTGGACCCCGCGATTCCGCTGACGGAAGTCAAAACGCTGGCGGTATTTCATCGGGACAGTCCTACCGCGCGTGTTGTCCGTATGGGCTCGATGTTGTTTGGCGCGTTTGGAGGACTGGCGTTGCTATTGAGTCTGCTCGGTATTTATGGGCTGAAAGCCTATGCGGTCGCCCGCCGCACGCGAGAGATCGGCATCCGGATGGCGCTGGGGGCGAAAGCGCGCGACGTGGTGGCGATGATCCTGCGCGAAAGCGTCTGGCTCGCGGGCCTGGGGCTCGGGCTCGGATTACTGCTCGCGCTGGCCGTCGGGAGGCTGGCTGGAGGCTTTCTCTACCAGGTTCGGGCGGTGGATCCGCTGATCTTTAGTGTAGTTCCCGTGCTTCTGCTTGGCACGGCGTTGGTGGCCTGCATCATTCCCGCCCGCCGCGCGGCGAAAGTGGATCCCATGATCGCGCTCCGATATGAGTAATCGAACGGGAGAGGCCTTGGAGCTTGGCCGTTCTGCCCGTTATTTGGTTATTTGGAACTCATGTTGACGAACACTCATGTTGACGAAGCTTGCTTACCGCCTGCGACATAGGCATGATCGGTAGATGGATAATTCAGCGCCAGTGGCACCCGCAAGTCCGACCATTACACCCTTCCAGAAAGGGCAGTTGTGGAGGATCGGTGATCTGAACCTCGCAGTCACCATGGTGGGCAAGACCCTGGTGCACTACAAACGCTACCGCACTCAGCCTCGCGGAATTCAAATCACTCTCACCTCGATCACGGAGCTTCAAAAATACCTGTTGACCAGCAACGCTGTGCTGGTTTCGGGCTAGCCGGGGTTCGGGGCCTCATACGATCCTGGTCCAGCCGGACCGGCCACGACTCCAGCAAGGCATTTCCTGGTGGAACATTTCGTCCGTTTGGCGCATTTTGTGCCGCCGTGCCCCCTGTTTGTCTGAAACCAGCCAACTGAGGAATGAAACATGTTCTCTCCAAGACAATTTCTGCCCGGCTCCCTCGCCACCACAAGCCTGGCTTTGTCTCTTGTCATCAGCGCGATCCGATCTGGGCATCCGGCTGAGCCGTTCTTCTCCGGCCTCGGTCCACACCAGCGCAAAGTCACCTCCGATTCAGCCGAGAAACGAAGTCCTCGCCATGCGGGACTTGCCCGAGCGCTTCCCCCTTTCCAGGGCGATGCGGCATGCTGCCCGCGCGGTGGCGTACGCCGCCAAAGGCCAGACTAAAGAGGCGCGCGCAGAACAAGCGCTCTTTGATGAATCCAAACAAAAGGTCGCCAAGGACGCTACCTTTGGAAATAACTCGGCCCAGGATATTCTGACTGTTGAGATGCACCTGATGAACGGTGAGATTCTCCTCGCTGAGAGAGCCCCCGAGGCCGCCATCCTGCACTTGCAGGACGCGGTCAAGGCAGAAGACAACCTCCGGTGCGACGAGCCGCCCGATTGGATTCAGCCAACTCGCCACACCCTCGGCGCTTTGTTCGTGGCTTTGGGTCGGCACCACGAGGCTGCAGAAGTTTACCGTGAGGACCTGAAGAAGCTTCCTGGCAATGGCTGGTCGCTCTACGGGCTCTCGGTGGCGCTCGACGGTCTCAAGCAGACCGCAGCCGCCAGGAAGGCGAGGGTGCAGTTCGCTCAGGCCTGGGCGAATGCCGACGTGCAAATCGCATCCTCTTGCCTGTGCATACCCGCCAGGTGAGTTGGCGATCCCGGGGACGCCCGGCTGAAACTCTTCCAGGCAGGCCCCATTGCGGACGGGCCCTTTCTCCGCGCACTCCTTTGTCGGGTCGGCGCTCTTTGGTGCAGCCACCGGTGCTGCCGGCCCTCTGCCGCTCTCCTCAGGTCCGGTGTTGAGCCTGTTGTGGTCCGGGACAGGACCACCTCGGCCCTTTTGTAGCCGACGGACGGGTTGGTTTCGCACAGTTAATCCTGCCGGAATACCCAACCCATCTCTCCACAGGCGTTAGCCAACGCTCCACAAGATGTTGTGGTCCAACCTCCCACATCGGAAAAGCCACTCTTATTGTGCGAGCATTCACCATCCCTGCTTCTGCCCGAGAATTGTCCGACATCCAGGCGGAACTGGATCGGCTAGGTTCCTGCTCTACAAGTACCTGCGGCTGACGGTCGGCAATCTGTGGACGAAGAAAAGTGCCATACTAAACAATAACCGCCGCCTGTCTGGTCCACGCCGCACTTTAGAAGATCGAAAAACTGGAACGTGGTTTCAAGAGGGGCATGAGGGCATCGCTCCTCAGGCCACTCCTAATTTGCCGGACAATAATATGACTAGCCCTCATCCATCGGCCAGAGCGGACGGGGAATCTATTCTGGTGGTCGAAGACGAACCGAGCATCCAGAAGCTCATCGAGCTAGTCCTCCAGTCGAGCGGCTATCGAGTGATCACGGCGAGTGACGGAATCCAAGCCCTCGAACTGTATGCCCAGAATCGCCATGCCTTATCGCTGGTCCTCACCGACCTGAAACTCCCGCGCCTGAGCGGCTTGGATCTGGTCCGGGCAATCCAGACAAAGGATCGTCACATCCCCGTCGTCGTTGCCAGCGGGAGCCTGGATGAATGGTGCTCCGAAGAGCTGAAGAGCCTCGAGGTGGCCGCGTTCCTTAATAAGCCTTTCACCGTGGCCCAACTCCTGGAAACGGTTGCTGACGTAGCTGCTCGCCGGAAGGCTCCTACTCCGGCGCAGTGAACCGCCCCGCGATCACGAGTCCTTCGCGCACAGGCGCCATTCCCCGCCCGAGGTACTAAGCAAAGGTTTGGCTTAGCTCTAATGATGAGAGCAAATCGACTAGGCGATGAGTAGCCTTAGTCTTTCTCCGCGTTTGAGTTAGCGCTTAGATTTCGCCTGCGCGAGGGAGGTGCCAACAGGAAATGCTTGTCTTCGGCGGCCCGTCGGACCAATCTCTTAATAACGCAATCTACTATTCACGAAAAGGCGGCGTCGGCTATGAGCGAATCCACTTGTGGGGATCAGGAACTCCGGGACTTGAACCTTGAACTAGAGCGCCGCGTCCTCGAGCGGACCGCCCAGCTCGAGGCGGCTAATAAATCGCTGAAAGACCAGATCGCCGTGCGGCAGGACGCGGAGCAAAAGCTGAAGGCGTCCTATATGGAGGTAAGGGACTTAAAAACCGCATTGGATGAACACGCCATCGTGGCCATTACCGACCCGCAGGGGAAGATCACCTACGTCAACGACAAGTTCTGCGCCATTTCCAAGTTTTCCCGGGAAGAATTGCTTGGCCAGGATCATCGCATCATCAATTCGGGCCATCACCCAAAGGAATTCATGCGCGAGCTCTGGAGGACCATTGCCCAAGGCCGGGTCTGGAAGGGTGAGATCAAAAACCGAGCCAAGGATGGGTCCTTTTATTGGGTGGACACCACGATCGTTCCTTTTCTCGATGAACACGGCAAGCCGCGTCAATTCGTCGCCATCCGGGCTGACATCACTGAGCGCAAGCTAGGGGAAGCCGCGTCAGTCCGGTTGGCCGCGATCGTCGAATCCTCGGATGATGCCATGATCGCCAAAGATTTGGATGGCCGCATTACCAGTTGGAACCGGGGCGCCGAGCGGATTTTCGGCTATCGCACCGATGAGATAGTCGGGACATCCATTATGCGATTGATCCCGGAGGATCGCCTGGACGAGGAGAGGCAAATTCTCGAGAAGATCAAACGCAATGACAGCATCCGCCACTTTGAGACCAAACGGCGAACCAAGCGCGGAGACCTGATCGATGTCTCCGTAACCGCTTCCCCGATTAGAGACAGCCAAGGTAAAGTCGTTGGCGTTTCCAAAGTGGCGCGCGATATCACCGAACGAAAGCGCGCTAACGAAGCGCTCCAGGCGAGCGAGGAGCGATTGCGGATTGTGACTGAAAACGCCCGGGTGGGGCTGGTCATGCTCAATGCCGACAGGCGCTACACCTTCGCCAACGCGGCCTACGCCGAAATCCTCGGGCTGGAATCCTCGAGCCTCATCGGCGGGCGGGTAGCCGATATGTTAGGTTCCGTCTATGAGGAACAAATCCGGCGACGTCTAGACCAGGCGTTCGAGGGGGAGCGTGTGGCCTATGAGCTGCATCGATCCACGCCTTCCGGCGAGCGCCATTACGCCGTTAGATATGAGCCGCTGGGCGCCGGTTCTTCCGAGACCTGTGTCGTCGTGGTAATCACCGATATTACCGAAAGGAAAGAGACGGAGCGCGAATTGGCCAGGAAGCGAGCCCAGCTTCAGGCGATCTTTGACAATATGACCGAAGGCATCTCGGTGCTGGATCGCGATCACCAGATTGTCCACATCAATCCGGCTTGTCTGCGTCTGCACGGGCTTTCCCGGACGAATCTTCCACGCGACGAGGCTATCGCTCCCTTTGAAGTCCTGTCCCCTCAGGGTGAAATCCTGGCCCAGGAGCAATGGCCCAGCTTCCGAGCGTTGCGCGGCGATTTTGTCCGCGACCATGAGCTGGCCATTCGACGGAAACACGACGGCAAGACCGCAGTCGTCGAGTTTAACACCGCGCCCATCAGAAACGAGCAGGGCGGCATCGACCAGGTCATCGTAAGTTTCCGTGACGTCACCGAACGCCGCCAAAGCGAGGCCCGGTTTCGGGAATTGGCTGAGAACATCAACGAAGTGTTTTGGATGATTGACCCGGAGCAGTCACAGATGCTCTATGTTAGTCCCGGATACGAGAAGATATGGGGCCGTACCTGTGAAAGTCTTTATGCCTCGCCGCAAACGTGGCTGGATGCAATCCATCCCGATGATCGCGAGCTCGTCTCCAAAGCGGTGGCGGAGAAGCAGGCCGCCGGAAGGTATGATGAGGAATATCGAATCCTGCGTCCTGATCAGCAGGTTCGCTGGATTCATGACCGCGCTTTTGTTATTCGCAACGCTGCGGGTCAAGTGTATCGAATTGTTGGGACTGCCGAGGACATTACTGCGCGTAAGAAGCTCGAGGAGCAGTTTCGCCATGCTCAAAAAATGGAGGGCATTGGCCGGTTGGCTGGCGGAGTTGCCCATGACTTTAACAACATTCTCGCCGTCATCCAGATGTACTCGGAACTGCTCAAGGCGAGCGGCCACCTCTCCCCAGAGGAACTGGAATTCGTGGACGAGATCAGCACCAGCGTCCAACGCGGGGCGGGCCTGACCCATCAATTGCTTTTGTTCAGCCGCATCGAAGTGTTCCGGCCCCGCGACTTCAACCTCAACCAGTCCATCGACAATATGGCCAGGATGTTGGCGCGAATCCTGGGCGAGAACATCAAAATGGAACTTAGAATTGCGGCCCAACCGATGTTAATTCATGCGGACGAAGGCATGATGGATCAGGTCCTGATGAATCTCATCGTTAATGCTCGCGACGCTATGCCCGACGGGGGGCGGCTCGCCATCGAGACTTCCGCCGTGGAGTTCGACGAATTCGCTGCTTCGCAGTCGGCCCAAACTCGCCCCGGCTCGTTTGTGCGTCTGAGCGTGACCGACAGCGGCTGCGGGATCCCGCCGGAGAACCTCCCGAAAATCTTTGAGCCGTTCTTCACCACCAAAGATGTAGGTAAAGGCACCGGGCTTGGTTTGGCGACCGTCTTCGGGATTGTCCAGCAACACCAAGGCTGGGTTAACGTCTATAGCGAACTGAACCACGGCACGACCTTTCGAATTTATCTGCCGCGACTGATGAAAGGTGCTGACCCTAGGTCCGCCAAGCAACCGACGGCCTCAACAGCTGGCGGCGGGGAGACCATTCTGTTGGTGGAGGATGACCCATCCTTGCGAATGTCAGTCAGAAAAGCCCTTGCCCAGCTTGGCTACCACGTCCTGGAAGCGCCGACCGGTGTTAAAGCCTTGGAAATCTGGGCCGCCGAGCGTAACAAGATTCGCCTTGTGCTTACCGATATGGTGATGCCCGACGGAATGACGGGGCGGGATCTGGCTAAGGGCCTACTCGAGCAGGACCCGCGGCTCCAGGTCATTTACATGAGCGGCTATAGTGCCGAGGTCGTCGGGAAGGACTTCCCATTGACCGAAGGAGTTAATTTTCTCACCAAGCCGTTTCAAGCTCGCATGCTCGCCCAGACGATCCGTGAACGGCTGGATGCCTGTGTTGGCTCAGCCAAATGAAAGAACCCGGCGGACCGCCCTAAAGAAGCCGCGTCACTCGCCTCTTCGATTCTTAGGTCTCGCCTGGGTATGGAGGCATCGAAACCTCACACCCTTCGCTTGCCGATCGTATGAGGCCTGTCAGCAGAGTCCACGGCCAGGAGAAGCTGGAAAACCCGCGCTGCCTTCTGTGTATTCACTTCAAAATACCCCCCCCCGTCAAGAAATGGCTCGGATCAGCCAAAAAGGGAGGAGTCAGCCCCGCACTCAAAAATGACAATCCACGGAATTTGATTAAACCGTAAAGATGAAAGTGCGTCACCATGATTGGCAGCGATGCAGCGGAGGTGTTGATAGTCGGGGCCGGTCCGGTCGGTATTCTGACCGCCCTGTGCCTGGCGGAGGCTGGAGTCCGGGTTTGCATCATTGACTGTGCCCAGCGCAGCAGCACGCGCAGCTATGCTTGCGCGCTCCATCGGCGCACACTCGACCTTCTGGAGCGATTCGGACTCGCCGGCGAGGTCCTGAAGCGCGGCCGTCGCCTGAATTGCGTTGGCTTTTACGATCACTCGACCTGTCTGGGCGAGGTGCAGCCCGCGGCGGAGTCCAACGGGTTCCCGCTCGAGGTGGTGCTGCCTCAGGGCGACCTGGAGAAGTTGCTCGAGCAACGCTTGATCCAGCGCTATGGCGTCGCCGTTCAGTGGAACCATCGCCTGCGCCGGATTGACCAGGACGCGAACTCGGTGGCGGCGACCGTCGATGAAATAGCGGGAACTGCCGGTCCCCAGGTCACGCCTCATTGGGAACTGGTCGTGAAGCAAACCCAGAGCCGTCATGCTTTCGTGGTCGGCTCCGATGGACGCGATTCCCAGGTCCGGCACGGCGCGGGCATTGCCTATCGGCAGGTCGGCCGCCCGGAGGCTTTCAGCGTTTTTGACCTTGTTTTAGACCGCGAACTCGAGCCCGCGCAACGCGTCGTCCTGGGTGACGCCGCAAGCAGCTTCTTGTGGCCGTATTCCGGCAAGGCATGCCGCTGGAGTTTTCAAATGCACTTGGCCTCAAACACGGAGCGATTTCCCCAAAAGGACCGCCGCCTCGTGCGCTCTCACGACGAAGGCCTTAGTTGCATGACCAGAGCGCAGGTGCAGACCTTGATCAGCACCAGGGCGCCCTGGTTTACCGCCAAGGTCCAGCGAGTCTCCTGGTCGGTCATGGTGAATTTCGAACGCCGACTGGCCACTGAATTTGGCCGCGGCCGTTGCTGGTTGGCTGGGGATGCAGCCCATCAGACCAGCCCAGCCGGGATGCAGAGCATGAATGTCGGGCTTTGCGAAGCCGCCAACCTTGCCGACACCCTCACCGACATCCTCCGGCGAAATGCGCCCCTCGGCCAACTCCAAACCTACGACCAGCAGCGTCAACGAGAGTGGCAATTGTTGTTAGGCCTCAGAGGAAAGCTGCGTCCGATTGAACCGGGCGCCTCCTGGACCAAGGAACACTGCTGGCGCCTGCTCCCTTGCCTCCCCACTTCTGCCGACAGCGCCGGCGAACTTCTCAAGTCCATCGGGCTGGAATGGGTGGTCTAAGCTGAACGCTGAAGTGAGAGGATGCGCTCACCTCGATAGGCTGAAATAATCGTACTTCAGTTGCCACGTGAATTCGGCTCCCGGAGCAACGGTCATGTCGATAAATGGCTCGACCGAAAGCGGGGCTCTTATCGACCACAATGCCATGCGTGAGAGAGGACGGTCCGCCGTGATCCTCAAACCTGCTCGCAGCGTCCGGTTCTCAATCCGGATGTCGTAATCCTTCGGGTCCGTCCCGAAGCCTTGAATTGCCAGGTAGACCCGGTCCTCACCGGTGAGCGCCCTGCCGAACGTGATGCGATTCCCCGCGATCTCCGCTAGGCTTTTCTCAGCTGGGTTTTGGGTTTGTATAGGAAATGGCACCTCTATCGTGAAGTCGGGCGATGGAGGTCGCCGATCGAGGAACAGAAAATTGTGGTTGTAGACGCTGGTCTTGATAACCCGTTGACCCGTGTTTTTCAGCCAGTGCTGTAGGACCATCCGCGGCGTGCCTGGCGCGAGCGAGACCGTTTTGCGGTAGCTGTAACCGTAACCGCTGGAGGAATCTGACAGCTCCTGCTCGAACTCCACGCCTGCGGGATGCCGAGTAATTCTCCACTTCCCTCCGTCGACGATCTCGTAAAGACGGAACGCATCGTAGCTCGTGTCGTCGGGTTTGCGCAGCCGCCCCACGCCGATCTTGATGAACGTCCCTCCAGCCTTGGTCTCATCAAAGCCCAGGGCCTTTCCCTCGGTGATAAACTCTTCGGCCGGGCCCGTGATCGCGGTGCAAGGCCCGGCGACGATCTCCGTGCCCTGGTAAACGAAATCTCTTACCTTCGGGTCGGTTCGCTGGAACCACTGTGGGTAGTAGTCGTGACCTTCGTACACAAGCCTCCCGATTACGCCCGACCAATCGAACCTCGTGCCCCGGTAGAATCCCGTCTTGGCGTCAGGGAGGAACAACCGCGCTTGGATCGAGCCGTTGGTAATCGTGGCCTCCGGTGATTCGCTCCCCTTCGCCGTTTTGGATATCAACGCCAGGCAAACCGCGATCCCAAGAATGGTTTTCATGTCGGATGAGATACCACGGCCGTGCCCCCGATGGGAACCGCCCAAGTGCCGAGCGCCCTGGACGCCACCGCTTCCGGCGAGCGGACGTCCCCGGCCGCAGCAACGTGCCAGGCCCCGATTGCATTGCGTCCCGCCCAGCCTCGGAGTGCTCCCGTCCCGGTCGCAGCCACCTGGCACCATCCGAACGCGTTGTGTGCTATCCCCAGGCCCTTCTCCAACCCCAGCGCTTGATCTCGGTCCCCGGCCATCCGGGTCCTCCCGCCCCAAAGGCCTTGTCAACCAGCCCAACCGCCTCCACGTGGGGACCGGATGCTAACCCGTCCTGAGGCTGGACTGCGTTTGCCATCGAACCTCCCGTAATTGGTCCAAGACCGGACCATCTCCGGTGCGAATTTTACTCATTCTCTACGACCCTCAAGGGCAGCTCCTTTTCAAAGGCGGGATCACTGGCAGCCGCGGTCACGTCGGCGACAATGAGGGTCAGGGCGCGGTCTCTGCGTTGTTAGCAGGCGAGTCGTCCGTACCCCGGCGAACACGGGTTTTCGGCTGCTCCCTGCTCGACAAATGTGACGGTTCTCCCGCCTATCCGACACCATCTTTTCAACAATGAGATATACTAACTCAAACACGGTTGCCCTGGAGCAGATCGGGAAGAGAACAGTCGAACTACTCAAAGAGCAGCACCAGAACATCATTAGACACACCGACCAATTGCTTGGCCGGTTGATGAGTGTTCAATGGCTCTTCGGCGTAGCCTTGGCCCTGTGGATTTCACCGACCAGTTGGGAAGGGACTCCAAGCCAGATCCACCTGCACCTCTGGGCAGCCGTATTTCTGGGGGCAGTGATCACGATTTTCCCCGTCGCACTCACCTGGATGCAGCCTGGACAAGTGCTCACCCGCCAAACTGTCGCTGTCGGCCAAACGCTCATGTCGGCTCTGCTCATTCATCTGACTGGAGGTAGAATTGAGACCCATTTTCATGTGTTCGGATCGCTGGCGATTCTAGCGTTTTACCGGGACTGGCGAGTTCTGATCACCGCCTCGGCCATGTCAAAGCCGATCCGGGGCAAATCGAGCAGGTTATCATGAATCTTAGCGTCAATGCCCGTGATGCCATGCCACGAGGAGGCAAACTGACCATCAGCACTTCAAATGTCACCATCGATCAAAAGTCGAGCTTCCGCAATCGCACCCTCGAAGTCCTCGATGGAACCACGAGCGATACATCGGCCCGCCGCAATCCCGCCAAATCCGAGCCGCGATTTGAGCGCCGCATCGATACCGTTTTAAGTGTGAGCACCACGGAATAGCGGTCAGGATCCCCCAGCAGTGCCTACGGTGGAGCTTTCTTCGCCGCCCTTTCGATCGCGGTGCGCAGGTACCTGTCGTCGTGGGCCTGTTTCCACCCGTCGGTTGGCGGCAGACCCGCTGAGGTCCGGTAGCGGGCCCACATCTCATTCACCCACGTCTCCCACGTCTTGCCTTCGTGAGCCCAATCCGGTTCGTCCAAGCCGGCGTCTTTCTTGAGAACCTTGAGCGCCTCCGTTTCGTCCTCGTACATCCAGCGGTCGCAATAATCGAAGAAAGGATCGTGTCCCCATTGGCGCTCGGCTTTCAACAGGTGCAGGGTGAGCGCCTGGGCGATCCAGGCCGCGCTCGTGCAGCAGCGGCGATAGGATTCGCTCAGCTTCTCCTTGCCTTCCCTCCACGTTGACGGCGGCGTGTGCTCGTACGGCCCTGTCCCGTCCCGCGCAATGCCAGTGGCCGCATCGATCGCCCGGTGCCCCGCGAAGACTACTTTCGCCCCGGTCCACGCGTCACCGTAAGCGGTCTGTTCATCCTCCCCGAAGTGGGCCTTGGGGAAGCTTCGGTTGATGTTGGCGAGTTGCTCGTCTCCCAGCAGCAACCCGGCGAAAACAATCGGCAGCTTGCGCCCACTCCCATGCCCGCCGAAACCTTCCCAGCCGGGATGCCCGGCTCGGATCATGCCGCCCAGGTCAATACCCACTTGGACAAGGCCCACCAACAAGGGCTCTTTCTGCTCTGGCTTCAGGTCGGTGCACAACAACAGGGCGTCCAAGCCCACCACCCGCGCGTAGTCGCGACCGTATTGAGGCATGTTCTCCACCGGCTCTTCGAACCCAAAAAAACAGGTCGCCACCCAGGGCCGTTGCGTGAACCGGACATAGAGCCCGGGCTCGGGCGTGCTGCTGGGTGCGGTGAGCCTCGGTAGTAGATCCCTGCGCAGGTCGTGCGAGAAATACATCTTCGCCTGCCGGTCACAAAACGCCGGCCGGAACGCATCCGCGGGCAACGGGGCAGGGACGCAGGTCAGGATCGCGGCCGTTCTTGTTGGGCTGCTGTCTTCCACGCCGCGTTCAATGGCTTCCCACAACTGCGGTTTAAGGATCAGGCCTTTAGTCATGCTGATCGTTGAGACGAGCGAATCACCCGGCTTGAGCGCCGCCGGCAATTTCTGGATCAGCGCCGGGTCGAACCAATTGCGCACACCGCTATCGTAGGCCACCCTCATCGCGGCCGGTGGATTGACCATGAACCCGTTGCGCACACGCTGCGCTTCCGGCCGTTCCTTGTCCAAATGGTCTAGCTCACGTCGCGGTATTTCACCCCCGTAAAGCGGTGCCGGGTCGATCTTGCTCACCGTTGCATTGCCAACCACATACCAATCCCCGTTGACGAATTGCCCCACGTGCGCCGGCTGACTGAAGGTCCAGGTGATCCCGTATTGCGATACGCTGTTCTTCAGAGGCAAATCCTCGAGTTTGGGCGTGGGCGGAGCATCGGCCCTAGTGTACATCCGCACCGCCGGGCTGGCGGCAAGGTCTCTCGCGATTGCCTCCGATGAATAGGGATCAATCTTGATTTTAACCATTGGCTTGGCCGGCGGACCCTTGGAAACCGTCAGGTCGGCTACCCAGATGGTTTCCCCAGGCACCACGCCGTTATCGCCCCAAACCGCTATCCCGTTAAAGCCTTCTAGGTCCACCTTGCTCGGGTCCAACGCCGAAACCTCTTTGTCGTCATGGAAGAGGCGCAGGCCTTCATCGGCACTGAGATCGAACGCCCACTTGTGCCAGCGCGGCGGCGACCGATTGATCCCCAACCAAACCAATTGATTGAACCAATCCTTGCCGTCGCAAGATGAGGCCGTATAGCCCTCAGATCCGCCGAGGTAACTCGCATACAAAATGCCTACTGCAAGCACGTTGCCGTCGCTCGTGGTCAATCCCCACCTCGGACCCGCGCGAGACATCTTGGGGTCAGCGGGGATGGTGCCGTCGTCAAACACCCACAATTCCACCCTTCCCGAACCGTCCGCATCCCCCAGTTTGAGGGTCGCCCGGCCGCCCGGAGGAATCTTGAGGGTCGAGCCTTTGTCGCCGTGATGTTTTTCGGCATCGATGCTGGTGCCTCCGCTGGTCGTCCAGCCAGCCAACGAATCGGGGCGGTCGAACGAAATCGGCCCGGCCGGCTGCTGAGCCAAGGCGCACGCAAAGCAACCGATAACTAAGAGGGTTGTGGTGGCGCTGGAGCTCGTGGGGATCGTGAAAATCATTGATGCCACCTTGGAAACCTTCGCGCATCTTCTCAAGCTCAATTCCAACCGACCAACTCTTCCAGCCTTGGGTTTGCCCGCGGGCGGACGTTTGGGGGCAAACCGTTGCCCCTACGACAGCACCGGCTTGACCACTTCACCCGCAACATCCGTCAGACGAAAATCACGCCCTTGGAACCGATAGGTCAATCGGAGATGATCGATCCCTAAAAGGTGCAGCATCGTGGCGTGGAGGTCATGCACGTGCACCGGGTTTTCCACCGCGGAATATCCCAGTTCGTCCGTCGCGCCGTAACTGAAACCCGGCTTAACCCCGGCGCCGGCCATCCACATCGAAAACCCTTTGATGTGATGGTCGCGTCCGTCGCCCTGCGCCATGGGTGTCCGGCCAAATTCGCCGCACCAGACCACCAGCGTATCTTCGAGCATGCCGCGGTTCTTCAGATCCATCACCAGGGCGGCTGAGGCCTTGTCCACCAGGCCCGAGACGGTTTTGATGCCGTCCTTGATACCGCCGTGATGGTCCCATCCCCGATGGTAAACTTGGATGAAACGTACCCCACGTTCGGCCAGGCGGCGTGCCAGCAGACAATTCGAGGCGAAGGTGCCCTCGCCTGGTTTGGCGCCATACATCTCCAACACTTCCGGCTTCTCCTTGGAGATATCCATCAAGCCTGGGACGCTCGCCTGCATGCGGAACGCCAGCTCGTACTGCTCAATGCGCGTCGCGATCTCCGGATCCTGGACCGCTTTCTGGTACAGGCCGTTGAGGCGGTTGACCGTGCCCACCACCTTTTGTTGATCCTCAACATTCACTCCCGGTGGCCGGCTGAGGTAGAGCACTGGATCCCCCGCCGATTGGAAGCGCACACCTTGGAAACGCGAAGGCAGAAAGCCGCTTTGCCATTGGCGTGCGGCTACCGGTTGATCCTGTCCGCCCCCGGAGCTGATCATCACCACAAACCCCGGGAGGTCTTGACACTCGCTGCCCAACCCATACAGGAGCCAGGAACCCATGCTGGGGCGGCCCGCAATGGTCGTGCCCGTGTTCAAGAACATGTGGGCCGTGTCGTGATTGATCTGCTCGGTGTGCATCGAACGAATGATGCAAATGTCATCGGCAATCTTGCCGATGTTCGAGAACATGCTGCAAATGTGCTGTCCCGATTTTCCGTAGTGCTCGAAGGGATACTGCGGCGCAAAACAGTTCAGTTTCTGACCCTGCAATTGCGCAATCTGCTGGCCCGCGGTGAACGACTCGGGCATCGGCTTTCCGTGCAATCTCACCAGCTCTTCTTTGTAGTCGAAGGTCTCGAAGTGGGAAGGGCCGCCCGCCATGTACAGCCAAATCACTCGTTTTGCCTTCGCCGGGAAATGCAGCGGATTGATGATTCCGCGCCAAGCCTCCTGCTTGTCCGGTCCGGCAACCGTATTGGCCAGCAGGCCGGGATTGAACAGGGACGCCAAGGCCACGGTGCCGAGGCCAGTCGCACTTCCTCCGAGAAACGCGCGGCGCGACTGCTGCATTCGGAGCCGGTCAAGAAAGTTCATGGCAAGATTTCGGCGCGCTGCGTCAACCTAGTAGCGGGAGATGCATTCGTGCACATTCAGTATCGCACGGGTTACCGAACTCCAGGCGGCTAATTGTGGTTGGTCCAGATTGGCCGGTTTGGCGTACTCTCCCACTGAATTGAGTTTTTCGGCGGAGGGCTTATCGGCGCGATACCGAGCGAGTTCGAACTGGTAAAGCTCCTTAAGCAAACGAGCTTCCGCCGTACTCGGGCGGCGCTGGAGGGCCTGCTCAAACACCCATTCCAATCGATCACCGAACGCCTTTGCTGGCTGGTTCAGTGCGCGCGCGGCGAGTACCCGGGCCGCTTCCACATAGGTAGTGTCATTGAGCAGCGCCAGCGCCTGGAGCGGCGTGTTTGATGGCATGCGCTCGGCCGAAGATTCTTCGCGCGAGCAAGCGTCGAAGGCCAGCAGGCTTGGCTGCAGAAAACTCCGACACCAGAACGTGTAAAGCCCACGACGATAAAGCGCTTCGCCCGAATCCTTGTCCCAGGTTCGTTTGGGAAAGTTGAGCTGATCCCAGTAACCGGCAGGCTGGTAGGGTTTGACGCTCGGACCTCCGATGGTCGGTGAGAGCAATCCGCTTATTGCCAGGGCGTTGTCCCGGACCATCTCCGCGGAGAGCCGAAAGCGGCTCTGGCGCGCATAAAGCCGATTGTAGGGATCTTTTTCCTTAAGTTGCGGGCTTGAAAGGGAATTCTGGCGGTACGTCCGGGAGGTAACCATCAAGCGGATCATATGCTTGATGTCCCAGCCGCTGTCCATGAACTCCACGGCCAGCCAATCGAGCAGTTCCGGATTTGTCGGCCACTCCGCCTGTGCTCCGAAATCGTCCAGGTTCTTGCAGATCCCCACTCCGGAATACAGCTTCCAAAGCCGGTTCACCATGACCCGCGCCGTCAAAGGATTGTCCCGCGACACCAACCATTTAGCCAACTGGAGGCGGGAGGCGTCTGTCGCCGGAGGCGCGGTGGGCTGCAGGAATTGCGGCGGCGCCGGCGTCACTACCTCACCGCTATCGTTCATCCAATTGCCGCGGGGCAGCACACGGACGACCCTCGGATCCGTCCGGACTGTCATCATCGTTCGAGGCAGTGGACGGACAAAATCCTCTTTCTCCCGCCGGTGCTGCGCAAGTTGCGCGCGAGTGGCATCCAATGCCGGCGCGATCGACAGGAAATGATCCCTTAGGATCCCGATGTCCGCCCCGGTCCGTTCCCCGGCGTCCTTCGCCAGCGCTGCCTTGACGTTAGCCGGCAGTCCCGACTCATCCAAAGTCGGGCGATCGACCGAAATCAGCGAGAGCCGGAAACGCCCGATGTTGTGGTGCTTGTACTGAGAATCATGTTTTAATCGCACCGTTAGCCTCGTGTTTTCGCCGCCAGCCAGCGGTCTTCTGAAAATGAAGGCAGCCTGCCTGTTCTCCATTTTATCTTGCCCGCTCACCGCCCAACCGGTGTCTGCACGTCCGTCAATCGCGTTGGCGACGGGAAAATCGCCCTGGGAATAGTCCGCAATCGCGCTCGAGATCGGGACCTTCTCTGTCTCGGTGCCTTCGCCCGTCTCCACTTCGAATTCTGTAAGCACGAAATTACCCCCACCACCACGCGCCAGGCTTTTCTTATCATGGCTGGGATCGGTGAGCGCCTCGAGTCGAATTCCGGTGATGTGCCTGCGTCCCGTCGTGAGCGTCACGGTGTAGGTGTCGTTGTCGGGGTTCTCGCCAGTCGCCAGGACCGATAGATCGTCCAGGTTCGTGAGCGTTGCTCCACCGCTGGAGATGGCGCTGGTCGGTTTGAGCCGTTCCCACTCCAGCCGCCCTCCCTGAAGCTCAGCTCTCAGACGGTCCTGCCACTCCGTTTGTGCGGCGGCTAATTCCGGTGTCACCGCGGTCAGCCGGGTTTCCAGTGCTTTGATCTGCGCATCCATTCCCGCGATTTTCGATTCCTGTGCTTCGGTCAAAACCAGTGACTCCTCTGGTTTTCCCACCCCTTGTTCTTTGACGTCGGCAAAGTACGCCGCCAGCCGATAGAAATCTTTGGTCGTGTAGGGGTCGTACTTGTGATCGTGACATTCGCAACAGCCCATGGTTGACCCCAGCCAAACCATCGACACCGTCCGCACTCGGTCGGCCGCATACTTGGCGAGGTACTCTTTGGCCTGCGCTCCGCCTTCCTCGGTGCTGCGCCCCAGCCGGTTGAACGTCGAGGCAACTCGTTGCTCCAGCGTGGCGTTCGGCAGCAGATCACCCGCCACTTGCTCCACCGTAAACTGATCGAACCATTTATTCTCGTTGAACGAGCGAATCACATAGTCGCGGTAGGGATATACGTTGCGGAAATTGTCCGCGTGGTAGCCATCCGTATCCGCGTAACGGACCAGGTCGAGCCAATAAATCGCCAGACGCTCCCCAAAATGGGGCGACGCTAGCAGACGGTCCACCTCGCGCTCGTAGGCCCTCGGGCTTCGGTCCGTCTCAAAAGCCCGAACTTCCTTCGGCGTCGGCGGAAGGCCGGTCAAATCGAAACTTAGTCGGCGGAGCAGGGTTCGACGATCAGCCTCTGCGGCTGGGCTCAAACCCTCGCGCTCTAGCCGGGCCAGAACGAACGCATCCAGCGGGCTCGGGGCGTTGGAACCGTGAGACTGCTTTAGGGCCGGTACTGCCCAGCGGACCGGCGGCTGATAGGCCCAGTGCCCCTCCCATTTTGCCCCGGTTTCGATCCAACGCCGAATCAGCTCGACCTGCGCCGCAGACAGTGTCTTGCCTGATTTGATAGGCGGCATCAGGTCGTCTTTGTCGTGGGCTGTGATCCGTTGGAAGATCGCGGAGCGCGCGGAATCTGCCGGTGTAACAATGGTGTGGCCGCCGATTTCACCGAACAATCCGTCCTTGGTGTCCAGTCGCAACTTGGCCTTGCGTTTGTCCTTGTCCGGCCCATGGCACTGGAAGCAGTTCTCCGAAAGGATCGGTCGGATGTCCCGGTTAAACCGGATCGGTTCCGAACTCGAGGGCGTGGCCGCGTCGACAGCCGTGGATCCGGCCGTCAAGCAAACCAGCCCAAACACGAACCACGCTGAGTGGCTCTTGCGCTTGCTTGGCTCGCTCGGGCCAATGTTAGCTGGAGGCATCGCTGCAGGCCGATGCCAGGCTCAAGAAAACGACGCCGGGCAGGATCGGTTTCTTCTAATTGAAGGCTGCTCATGGAGGTTGTCAAGGCTGCTTACACCGGAAAGTTCGAGACGCAGTGGCTGGGGTCGGCGGTTGCGAGAGAAGCGGAAGCAACAGCGCGTGAATCAGCGATGCGCGCTGCACCGTTACGAGCGGAAATTCCCGAAAGAACCTTTCGTCCACGGGTCTTTCCCAATTTAACTGAATTTAATGTGTATTGAATAAGTAACGTTTTGGAAAATTTGGGGGAAACGCCCTATTTTGTACCCTGAGACTCTCCCAGTAGCGTCTCTCGCCGTATGAATGGCGGGAGACGGCTATGGTGGGTTGGGTCGGGAACTGGGAGCTTGTGGCCCGCCTGGACCGGCGCCACGAGGCGGATGGGCCGAGTCGCCGCTTCTTGACCTGTTGGATCATCGGAGGCTTGGTTCCGTTTGCGGTCGCCACGCACCAGCGCGGGGATTTGGTCGCTCCGCTCCTGCCAGCAGCCGCCTTGCTTGCGGGGCGCGAACTCGCCCACCTTTGGGCCGTGAGAGTTCAGGGGGTCGCGGTCCTGAAAGTGAGCCTTGCCACATCGGCCGCTCTGCCGGCGTTGGCTGTCTACCAGCATCAAGTCGTTGCTCGCGAGGAGTTGGGCCGGCGCTCCGAGGCCGTGCGCGAACTCGCTGGGAGCATCGCGGTCGAGCGCCGCCAGGGCGCGGAACTGCTCTTGGTGGACACACCTTTTGCCTTGGAAGTCTACCTGGGCCGTACCTTTCCCCACGTCTCGTTTGATCAAGCCGCTTCCCATCTGGCAACCGGCGAGCGGACCCTCGTCGGCGTGCACGATTACCGGCAGTTGGTCGAATCCCTCGGCCCTCTAGCCGCCCGCGCCGAAATCATTTCCGAGTCACCTTCCTCAGGGGAGCCATGGGTCCGCATGGTCCGGATGCGCCCTCCAGCCTCTATCGGGACTGCGCTCCAGTGATCGATGGTGCGCGGCGTTCATGCCGCTTCCGCGTGAACGACCCACGGCTCCAGCCTGGGTTTCCGCGCCCACCGTTCCCGGGTCCTCACACGTCACCCTGTGCCATTCGGCGATCCGCTCCCTTCACGATCCGGGCCGCCGAGTTCACCGGAGGCTCGCTTCCGTAACCCCCGTCACATATTTGGGCGAGCCATCCACCATGATCTCGATCGCGCCACCGACAAGAGGAGCCTCCACCTCATGTCCCATGATGTCTCGGACCTCAATGCTTTTGGTCCTATCGGGGCGCAAGGAGAAATTCCTACTGCCCGCGACACTCCATACCGCCAATACCGAACCTCCCTTCCCCTGAAACAGATACGCCCAGATTCCATCGCCCAGTGTCGTTACCCGGCGCACGGGGGTCGTGCCTTCAAGCGCATCCACGCAAGCGGCCATCGCGCTGACCGTCGGCTTGGGCGAGATCCGCTTCGTGGCCCAGGGACTCTGGGCATCCACTTCCAGGTTAAAACAGAATCCCCACCAGCCGTCTCGATCGTAATCAATCCCGTAGAATGGCAGAAACACTCGGATCCCTTCCCCTTTGAGAATAATCGCCAGCCGGGTCATGAACTGCGCCTGCTGACGATGCACAATCTTCGAGCCGAGCATCCCACGGATCCCCGCTTCGGTGATGTAGATCGGCAGTTCCTTGTCGTGGTGATAACGCCTCATGGCGCCCCGGATGGCCGATAGTTTTCCGGGATAATCATTCTCTTCCGGAGCGAATCCACTGTCGGCATAACCGTGGCTTTCGATTGCGTCCACGTAGTCCAATAGTCCAGCGGCAAAAACTTGCTCCATCCAAGTCGGGTTTAGGTTCGAAGGGCAGGGGCCCATCACGATCGAATCGGGGTCGGTCGCCTTGATCGCTTCGCGCACTCGGCGATGGAGTTCGACAATAGTCACCGGCGTGTAAGCAGGGCCCATGTTGGCGGGCGGCATGTTCAAATTTACCTCCCAGGCCACCCCGTAACGCCGTGGGTGCAGGTGCGGGTAGAGGTGTTTCTCCACCTCCACCGAGTCTTTCACTACTGGAAAATAATCCTCCCAGTCTGCGTTCGGCGGTGACTTGCTAGCCTTGTCCTTCGCCCAGTTCGGCACCGCAAAGTTGCCGCCGCCTGGCAAAATGTGCAGACGATAGTCGGGTCGTGGCGCTTCATTCTTGATTCGGGCCGTCGCCCACGGAGCCATCCCTGAAGAACGGTCGGGTTTGTGAGGCTCCAATGAGTTCCAGAGCGAGTAATCGAAGCGCCAGGCTAAGCCCATCAAGTCGGCCATCCCCATGAAGTCGCCGTGCAGGCCGAAAAACGCATTGGTACCGATCCTCCGGAATCGTTCGATATTCTGTTCCAGCGTCCGCGGAAGGACAGAGAACGTGGCGAGTCCCGAGGGCATTGAGCCCTCGGCGAGAATGCATGACCGGTTCTCTAGGTCTTTACCGGCCTGGTCGAGCCAGTAGGCTCGGAGTTCGTAGTATCCGTGACTTTTTGGTGTTAGATCGAGCTTGTAGGAAGCGGAACCGTCCAGTGACACCCTGCCGGCCGCGGTAATGGTCTCCTCGAAATCCTGCACCTCGTACCGGAAACTCCTTGCAGCCACAGGCAACGTGCCACCTGGCACGAACGTGACCATGACTGCCTCGCCTGGCTGAAAAAGGTCGTGCTCTGGATGGGAGGATTTGAACTCCAGCCAGGACGAGTAGGTCTGCTGCCGGTAGGTAGTGATCCGATCCAGCAAAAGCGTGGCCTGGGGGACGCTGGTGTCCAGGCCAAGCCCATCGGCCTGCACCGCCTTTGCGGCCGTGAGTGGCTGACCGGAGCAAAGGAATTCATCGAACGGAATCACATGCTCGATCAACGCCCGGCTGGGGTAGGTCGGTTCTAGAACATGGGAATAGGTTTCGCTCCCAACACGGATGCTCACGTTGATCCACCACTGCGCTGCCGGTTGAGAGCCCATCACCAGCCGTATTCCGTTGGCCTCCCGACCGATAGTCCCGAGCGGCAACGCCCGCTTTAAGGCGATCCAATTGTGGCCCGGTTCAAGGTCCGCCCCGTCCTTGTGGGACAGTTCCAGCTGCGCCACTGAACTTGCAACCCCAGGGATATTAAGCCCGGTCTCGAGCTTGTAGCCTACGTTGCTGCCTGCGGATACAGTCCAGGACTCCTGGCTCCCAATGGTGAAGTCATCCAGCATCCCGAGTTCTTCGACCGGTCCGCGGAGCGTCTTCGGATCGGCCGCGTTTAGGCCGGAAGCCACGGCCAGCGCCACAACCCCCATGCATACCGAAGAATATCCACCCCATGAGCCGAGTAACCGGCGCGAACGACACTTCATATCTAGCCAGCTTAACATCGTGCCTCGGGTTGGCTAGCCATCCTACTTTCTCGGGGCGTGCAGTCTTAACCAGGAGAGATCTGGGTCGTTACGCTGAGTTGGCACAACGCTGAAGACGCCGACTCGCACGGGTTGAACGGTAGTGGCGCTGGCCCAGCGGTGGAGTTCGACGTGTCCATCGGCAAACGAAAAGTTGCATCCGCGCTCGTGGAACGAGGCGGGCAGATCGATCCACTGTGCCGCATACGGAGGGTACAGACACGGATCATTAATGCTGTCGGGATGCTCCTCCAGGAACACAGCAGTGGCCGCAGGGCCGGGTTTCACGAACCCGCTCAGCCGGGTGACCTGCGCGTAGTAGTTCGCATCCCAGGGCCCCGCCTCGGTGTTGCCGGCACCCACGCCCGCCAAGTAGGAATAGCTGCGAACTCTTGCCTTCCAGCGCTGGGCCTGTGCGGCGCTGAGGTAGATGTCGGATGGACACTTGAAGAGCGCGGCATCGCCCCCCACATACGGAGCGAGCTGAGCATAACGACCGTCGATTAGTAGGAGCGCATTTGTGTTCGCGGGGCTGGTGGTCCAATCAAGCCAGCCCGAGACCCATCCCACGTTCGGGGGGGTCGGATTAATCGCAAGGCCGCCTTGGATGTTCTGGGGCACCGAACCGCCATTGTCGTGCGCAAATTCCAGCCATGCGCGGCTTAGTCGGCGGAAGTTCGAGAGACAGATCACTCCCTTGCTCCTTTGAGCACTGTAGCCTAGCGCCGGCCGCGCAAGGACCAGTCCGGCAAAAGCCACGGCCAGGATCGCGATCAATTCCAGACGGGTGAAACCATGCCCCCGGTGCGCCCCATGCTTTCCCATGCCGATCATGCCTGAACCCTCGTTCACTCTAACTTGGCCAGTCAAGCAGGAACAATGAGGGCCCACACCGAATGCTCTTAGAGCGTGTTTTAAAAATAGGTCGGCAAGGGATTGCGAGCGCGGCGAGGCGGATGGCTAGACGCGACGAAGGCGCATATTCGTTAGAAATCTGTAACTGAGGAGCAACGACGCCAGACGCCCCGCCCCGCCGCAAGACCGCCTGAGATATTTTTAAAACACGCTCTCAGAGGCGCCTCAAGAACCCGGCTCCGCTACCACGAAGTTTACGGGACCTTCTGATAAACCCGCACATAATCCACCTCGAAGACGTCCGGGAATACGGCTCGCCTAAGTTCTTCCTCTTTGGACGGCAATTCCATGCTAAGGATCAGGTATTCATCGATCCGGGAAACTCCTTCGGTGACCTCGTAGTACTTCAAGCCATCCACAAAGAACGTGTATTTCTCCGGTGTCCACTCCACTCCGAAGGTGTGAAACCCGCGGCTAACGCCCTTTCGATAGCTCTGCATTCCGTGGGTAGTCTTCTGGTGTGGCCCGTAAGCCCAATGCACGTTATGCGAAACAATATCAGTGCCCAGCTTCTTGAAGCATTCCATGATGTCGATCTCCGCCCCAAATGCCGCCGGGTCTTCTCCCTCCGCGATGTGGGGCGACTGAATCCAAAAGGCGCCCCAAATCCCGGTCGATTGCTGCAAGCGCGCGCGGCATTCGAAATACCCATACCGCGTCATGAACGTCGGTTGTGTGCCAACCGCGCCGATCAACCTTCTGCCATCTTTTTCAAACGCCCGCAGCCTCAGACGCCCGTTCTTCACCTCCACCGCCTCCGGAGACACCCAGCCCAATCCTCGTTGCCCCACGCCACGGACGGCCCATTTCTTCGGGTCAAGTTGGTCCCCCTTGAATTCATCCTCCCAAACGAGCCTGTACCCGGCCTCTCTAGGAGACCAGCGCGTGGTCGACATCGGACCCTGGGGCGGCCTCTGTCCGTGCACTGGCACACAGGTCGTGCCTCCCAACAAAACCATCATGGCCAGAGCCTTTACCGCCGACATAAGTCGCGAAGCACGGAGCAATCCGGAAGAGAAAAGGTGTTTGGTTTTCAAGTTAAGGGCTCACCAGGTGGTAATGGTTGGGCATTGGACAATCGGCGTGTACCTGCCAACCGGTTTTCTGACACGCCTCCGCGGGCGTCTCGACGAAATCATCCCGATCCACGTCGTCGAAGAAGATCTCGTCCCGGCGGTCGTCATAAGTGAGAACTGTGCCTGGTTAGGGGGTTTTGGCGCCGGGCTTGGATTCGGGGGAGGACGGAGACGGTTCGGCAGGAGGGTCCACGAAGGTGATCTGGGCTTTCCAGCCCTTGCCTTGCACGGAGTCATTGGTGACGAACCAAAGGAGGGCCTGGTTCCGCCAGCTCGTTACTTCCGGCGGAATGTCCGAACCGCTAAAGGCGGCCATGATCTTTTCGTGCGTGCCGGCGCCGTTGAAGAAATAGACCCAATCGGTGTTGGGTTCGGTATCGAATTCGAGGAATCTAAGGTGAATTCGTTTGTTTGAGGGAGCGGTAATCAACCACTGGCAGCTGCTGCGCGGAGAATAGTTGGCCGGTCCACTGCCGTCCTCGATAATGCCTTCCGCGTTGACCCGGACCAGGCCTTTGCAATAGAGGGTGCTCTGGTCGATCGGTTTGCTGGCATACTCAACCAGGAATTTGAAGTCGGGGTGATGCTTGTCGGGTTCGAGAAGGGCGAGGGCCTGGCGCCCCGGCACGAACCGTTTCTCCTTCCAATCGGCCAATTTGAGGTCGAGAAACGGGTCACCCCCAAGGGCTCCGGCTTGGAAGAGTTTGAGGTGGCTTTGGCCAGGGTCGCCGGTTATCGATTTGGGATTGAACCAGAAACCAGAGACCTCGCCCTCGGGCCGGATGCGCCAGAGGAGAAGTTTGCGCTGAGAACCGTAGGAGATCAGATAGCCCTGATGATTGTGAGGGTCCGAGTTGGCCGAAGCGGGCTGGGCGGAGAGGTCGAAGGCGGCAGCGGCAGCAAGATTGATTCGCCCGGCACCCAATTTGCCGCCGTAGAAGATTTCGCCAGTTTGGAAGCGCTCCACCGGTTCGGCGGTGTTTTTCAGGCAAGCCACGATTTCGTCGGACGAAGCGCCCGGGTGCTGCAGTTTCACGACGGTCGCCGCCGCGGCAGCGATAGCGGCCGCCATGGAGGTGCCGTCGTGGGTTTCCTGGGCGTCATCGGCGCCTGAACCCGAGCTGCGGATGCCGTTACCCGGGGCCACCAAGTCGACGAATTCGCCGTAGTTGGCCTCTTTGATCTTCGCGCCGGATTGATCGACCGAGCTCACCGCGAGGACGGAGGGAAAAGCGGCGGGGAATTGTTCTTGTTCCTGCAGGAGGTTGCCGGCGGAAGACACGAGCAGCTTGCCGCGAGCTTCAATCGATTGGAGTAACTGGAGTTCGTCCGGACTAGCATGCGGCACACCCCACGAGGCCAGGATAATGTCGGCGCCGACATCGGCGGCGTATCGGACGCCCTTGTAGCCGTCCTTCAAGTATGGGACGGGGGCGTCATTAGCCAGGCATTTCACCGGCAGGATGCGGATCCACTTTGGAGCGTCCTGGCCGTACACGCGCCGGGCGATTTGCGCGATGATGCCGGCGAGATGGGTTCCGTGATAGAAAAAGTCCTCTCGGCCTGGGGGCGGTGAAACATTGGGCCCGCCGTCAGCGACATCCCAGCCGGTGACATCATCGACGAGGCCGTTGCCGTCGTCGTCGATGCCGTTTCCCGGGATTTCGCGAGGGTTGTGCCAGATAAACGGCAGCAGATCCTGATGGGTGATGCGAACGGCGTCGTCGACAACCGCGATGACCAGTGGTTTGGAGCCGTCGGCCGGACGCAATCCGGTTGGAGCGTGGATGGCTTCCAGAAAATTGGTTTCGGAAGCGGCATCTGCGAACAGCGACGCCAAGGGGAAGTACAGTGCGGCCGCAAGTCCCAGCACCGCGAGGGGGGTCGGAACCACGAATGGCGCGGGAGAGAAGCGACGCACGCAGTTGAAGGGTTACAGATTCGGGAGAAATAACAAGCGCCGCAACAAGCGGAACACCGGCCTGCCCAAAAGAAAACCCTGCTGGAGAGGTAACATCCAGCAGGGTGCGAGGAGAAACTCGGGAGCGAGGAGAGTCGCTGGAGCTTAGCGGCTGATGGTCTCAGAACCGCCCATTTGTCCTTGGACGTAGGGGGACAGCCCTGGGCCTTGACCGACGTGAATCGGAACCCTGCTGCGAAGATCCGGAAGCGCAAAGGTGGTCGTCCCGTTGCCGCCGTAAAAAGTACCGAGCAGTGAGAAGAGGGCGGCGTTTTGTTGAATTGGCAACAATTGGCCATTGCACTGCTGCCACCCGATCGGCGCGAAGTTAAAGCCAAACAGTTCGATCTCGCCGACGAAAGGCTCTGCGCCTTGGCGGGATGGGAAGATCCCCTGCGTGGCGATGCAGTAGTTAAGGGCGAGGTAAGGCTGCACATTGTTCAAGGTGAAGTGCTGTACAGCGGGCTGAGCGGCGATCCAGTTGCTGCCGTTCCAAGTGAGCAGATCGCCCGGATTGGTTCCCGGATTCAGCCCTGGCCCGGCCGGACCCTGCGGGCCGGCTGGACCTTGGGGACCTGCAGGGCCCTGCGGACCGGTCGCGCCGACAGCACCTTGAGGTCCAATGGGTCCCGCAGCACCAGCGGATCCCGGAGGGCCGGCAGGGCCAGTATCGCCTTTAGGACCGACCGGACCTGGGGTCCCCTGGGGACCTTGGGCGCCAGCAGGGCCCTGCGGGCCAGCCAGACCTTGCGGCCCCTGCGGGCCGACGGCGCCAGGAACTCCTTGAGGACCGGTGTCACCCTTGGGTCCGACGGGTCCTGGAGATCCTTGAGGGCCAGTGAGGCCCTGGGCACCCTGCGGTCCGACGGGGCCGGTATCACCTTTCGGACCGACAGGTCCGGGAGGGCCTTGGAGACCCTGCGGACCCGGATCACCCTTGGGCCCTTGGGGGCCCTGCGGACCGACGTCTCCTATCGTGACCGCAAACGCGTCGCTGGCCCCAGAGTCATCCCCATGCCCCTTGCCCCGGCTAACCGTTAGCAGGAAGGAACCAGGCATTGAGCTGACAACTGGTGGTAAGTTGGCGAGCAGTTCTTGAGTGACCGGGTCAAAGCCAGTCAGAGTCAGCGGAACGGTTCCCAGGGTGGGTACAAAAAGCGTGGCTTTGCCGTTGAAGGGGGCTTTGCCGAAATTGCGGCCCGAGATGAGCAGCGTATTGTTGCCCAGATTGGGTTCGGCGCCAGTGATGGTGAGTTGTTGGGATTGTTCGGCGCGGGCAGTCGTGGGCGGCAACGCGATCGCCGCAGCCACGAAGGCGCTCCAGGAAATCCTCGACAGGAACCGAGGGCTCCAGCTTAAGGGACGATGGGATTTTAGTTGGTACATAGTTTGGTAACTTCGACGCAGTGGACAAGCGGTGGTGAGGTAACTGTTCCGAACAGAAGCAGGTCAATGCTTTGCTAAACCAGCGTGGGCCAATTCATCACTTCGACTCATGAAGTGTTAAGCGATGCTATTGATCTAAGGCCGAAAAGTCAAGCTCGTTTTCGGTGGCGGGGGGTTCGGGGTGTGATTAACCCTGCCATAGTGGTCGAAATTAAGGACTCAAGTCCGGACTGACGCTGGCGACCGCATTCCGCGGACCCTCGCCGTCAAGCGTCTCGAGCAGGACGAGGCTGGCCCACGCCGTGCCCGCAGCCGATACCCACTGGTTTTTGCCATGTGGGAATTTGCCGTTGAAGTAAGGTTGGAATGGCCAAGTGCGCGAACGGACCAGCCAGGATCCGTCGGCAAATTGAGTTCTCAAGAGAAAGGCGGCGCCGCGACGGAATATGGGATCATTGGCGTGGATTGCGTTCGCCTGCTCCAGCGCGGTCAAGGCTTGGGCAGTGGCCCAAGCATCACTTTCCAAGCCTGGTAGCTGTTGCCAACCGCCATCTGACCGTTGCGCAGCCTCGATTTGAGCAACAAGCCGCTTCTGCGCGCCAGGGTGCGAACCGCTCCAGGCTAATCCAAGGAGTTTGAACGCGAGACGATTGGGGGTTCGGGCTTCGGCTTTTAACAACCAGTCCGCCGCCTTTTGGACCCGAGCACGCATTTCGATTTCACGGCCAGGGATGGGGTAGAGCTGCAGGGCATGCAGCGCGAGGGCCGCGGCGCCGATTCGGCCGTCTTCGATCGGTGGACGGAAATCATCACACCTCCACGAGCCATCGTTTTCTTGAATGGCAGCCAGATACCAGACCATCGCCTCGGTGAGTTGATCCGGCGGATATCCTAACGCCGAGAGAGCGTAGAGGCCCCAGCCGAGATTGACTGGGGCATCCGGTTGCGGCTCATCCAATTCGTAGGCATTGGTGATGCTGGCTCGCCAGGAAATCAACTGGGCATCCACTTGCTTCTTCAGGGCGGCAGCGTCGAGCGCGAAACCCAAGCGCTGTGCTTTCCCGAACACCAGGGCTGGAATCGTCTGCTGATGACAGGAAACACAACCATCCCGCTTGGCCAGATTGCTATCCAAAAAGGCCGAAGACGTCTCCTGCATAGCGCCTATGCTTCTCTGGACCGCCTCGCGGACACTTCCGCGCCAGGCGGGGGTTCCTGGATCTGGAATCTGGTTCAAAGGTGCGCTTTCCTGGGTTCGGCGAAATCCCTCCGGGACGCCATGGCTGGCGAGAAAAGTGGCCAGTGCGTTGTCCCCGCGTTTTCGCGCCCAGGTCAGCGCGGTTTCACCCAGCTCGTTCGCGGCGTTGACTGGCACATGACGGTTCAACAACAGCCCGGCGACCGTCGTATCCCCGACATCGGAGTAGCCCGACCATACCATTACCGGGATATCGCCATGGGCGCCCAAGGTGTCGAGATTGATCCCCCTTCTTATGAGGAGAGCGGCGGTTTGGGGATGATTCGCGTAGAGTGCGTTGTGGAGGGCGTTGCCGGCGAAAGGTTCCACTGAATTCAACTCCGCGCCTGCCTTAAGCAAGGCCTCGACCATCTTTGTCTCGCCGCGAAGAGCGGCACTGTGGAGCGGAGCCGCGGCGGGGGCGAGGTCGCCTTCGAGCGTGGGAGCAATCGGCCGCGTGTTGGGATCAGCTCCATGGTCCAAGAGCAAGCGCACAATCGCGGTGTTACCCGCATACGCGGCCCTCCCAAGGGCATCAAGACCGACGATGTTGGTCGCATGAACATTTGCGCCCGCGGCAAGGAGTTGGACAGTAGCAGACAGGCCGTTTGGCGACCCTGCCGCCGCGATCAACGGCGTTGTCCCGCGCAGAGAAGCATGGTTTGGGTTCGCGCCCCGCCGAAGTAAGAGCCTCACTTTGGCAGGATCGCTGACTCCAAAGATCAGGGCGGTCTCTCCGGCGTAATTCGTGGCATCAACCCTGGCGCCGGCGTCCAAGAGCAGGCGAACGGCGTCAGCGTTTGCGTGAAGCGAAGCAACCAGTAAGGCAGGATTCCCGTCGCCGTCGCTAGCATTAAGGTCGGCGCCGGTTCCGGCGAGCGCTATGGCAGCTTTGGCGCCTGCGCCCCGCAGGGAATTCCAATCCGCGGCCTGGATTGAAACCGCCAGCAACACCAGGGCAAAGGCGGATGTAACCTTTAACCGAGTGCGGCAGCAGAGCGGAATGCCGGGCGGCCGTGCTGGAAGTCGGAGGAATGAGAGCGCCCGGCCGCCAGAGGGAGAGTAGGCGATCGATGGGTTCATCCCCGGATCCTAGCCCGACTAACAGTGAACATCACGATATTTTACGTTTGATCTACTGTCGGAGCCAGAACCACCCACTCCAGCCCCCCTCTTGCCGAATTGGGGGGGTGGGTTTGATTGAGGTGTCGTGACCCAGGGCGGCGCTTTCGCTGAATCGAGCTCTGCCCCGGGCTATCTTCGGGTCGCCTCCACCTTCGTTGGAACTCCGGCGGACAGGCCGATGGGACTGCGAGGTTGCGTATCAGGTCATCCTTCGGCCCTGGCATAGTGAGCCTCGACAGCGAGGCCAGGATCGGCGACCACCGCGTAACATTTCAGGGGGCAGGACGGGTCGGCACGCCCAGACATGTGAAAGAGTACGCGCAACGGAATAGAAAAGGGGGCAAGCCTCGACCTTGAGTGGCCGGTTTCAGGGTTCAATGCGACCTGCGGAGAGGCTTTCGGGTCCTGGCCGACGCATCGCAACGAGCAACGCGACGCTGGCGCTGGCGGGCGTACCTAGCTCCGGGGTACCGGATGCGCACCTGACGTGGCATAATAAGTGATCAAGGTTTAGGCTCGAGCCCTTTGCCGGATGCCGCAAGACGCCTCTTCATCGGTCCTCGTCTCACAGCGCATTTGTTATGCCCCGTCTCTCCACCATAACCCTAATCCGACCTCAGCGGGCATAGCTTCGCTTCATGATGATCTCGTCGCTGCTCATTCCAGCAAATTCAAACCCTTCCTTGGTCAGGCCGTTCATGGCCAGATTCATGTAGAATGCCCGCTCGTCTGTCCGATCCGGTCTGGGCATTTTGCGTAATTCGTTGCCGATAAACTCAACCTGCCCGCCGGGCCGGATTACGTGAGTGTTGTCTCGGCCCGCCCAGCGGATAGTCACGTACTCATAACCGGATGATGGCTTCGTTTCCGCAGCGAATAGCCGTACTGCCACGACGGTGCTCACCAGAGCGAGGCTCAGGACGATGGCTTGCTTAGCACTTGTCATACGAGGATTGGTTAGTATCGGGGGCGCGGGTCCACCGAGAACCCGCCCGTCTTCTCAGACATGTCGAAGAAAATCCGGCCTGGAATCCTGTCCTCCTGCGAGAACCACCCACCCGTCCGGAATACTTTGGTCTGGACATACTGGTTGGTGTTCGAGGGAAAGGCGCGGATGACGTAGTCAGAACTGCCGAAATTGTGGAACGTCCCATCCTTGTCACCGAAAATCTTCAAAACAACTGGCGACTTGCCTATGAAATCATTGTTCGCTTCAATTCGCACTCCCGGCTCGGACGACTCGATAGTCACGTAATAGGCAATTGTCCCGTTGGGGCCTCTCTCAGCGCTGGGTGGGGTTGACGAACAACCCGCCAGCATAAATAAACAAAGGGCGACAGCCGAACTAGGGGTGCAAAGGAGAGTCTTCATTCGCCGCATTAAACGTCGTCCAGGATGGCAGAACAAGTCGATTCGATTATCTCAAAGATTTGTTCACGCGCCTGCCAGCGGCCAAGATTACCGAAATTCAGCAGTTCACTCCGGTGGCGTGGGCCAAGGCCCAAACGGTCGCTCTGGCCGCTTGAGTCGCGCGCGGTTTAAGGCCAAGTCTCGGACTCTTCCTCGGGCGGGCACGACGGCAATTGGGTTTCCAAATCGGGCGCGGTGGCTTTCAAAATGCGGCGAAAGAATCGACGACCTGCAACGGCATTGGCATCGCCTTCCAGGTGGCGGTAGCTAGCAATGACGAGCGGGGCGGCCACACGCGCCTTTTCGCGTTGCAACCCCAGAAGTAGAAACGCCATTCCGGTAGCGACCTTGGGGTTGGCCTCCGCACCCTTCGCTTCGAGCAGCCGCACCAAGGCAGGCACGAGCCGCGGATCATCGCAGCCGATGCGGCCCAACGCGCCGAGCACGTCATAGTCGGCGTTTCCTCGCTCGACGCACAACAACAACGCTGGCACGGCTGATTTGGCGCCTTCATATTGAAGGCCCAGCGCGAGCGCGGCGTCATTTCGCCGGCTCGGGGCTTGGCGGTCCAGGGCGTTGCTCAATAGCGCTATACCCTTGGGGCCGATGTTCGCGATGGCCCAGGTCAGTTGCAATTGTTCTCTTCCTTGGAACAACAGATTGCTTAACGCCGGCAGCGCTGGTTCGGCGTTGGTTCCCAGGATGGTAAAACCGTCGAACGCAGCGACATTCTGTCGCTCCGCAAAATCACGAGAATGGTGAGGATAAAAAAGCTCGCCCACTTTTTCCGGGAGTCGTTCAGCAATCGTGGCTCGTATCGTTGACCAACGGCTAGGCCTTGACGACATGAGCCGAATCAGTTGCGGAACCCCGTTCGTACCCATCGCGCGAACAGCGAAAGCCATGTCATTCGTCACCAACTCTCCGCGCTTCCTCCAGGTGTCGATGGAAACCGTGTTCGAGGTTTTCATGCTTTCCACGAGTTTCAACCAAAGTTCATCGTGGATGTGGCCGTACACCTCGTTCGGGATCCAAACCCAGTCTGCATTCGTGTTCAGCAGCCATTGAGTCAAGGTCTTGCCGGCGTAGCCCGGCTCGCTCGGTCGTTCAGAGACGAGGAACAATATTACCATGGACACCAGAACGATGACCGTGGCTTGCCACGCGCGACGACGCCAGTTTGGTTTTCGACGAAGGCCGATGGAAGTCGGGTTCTGCAATGCGTTACTGATTCATAGCATGGATGCAATGATTTATCTGGTACCTCTAAAGACCTCTGAAGAGCGTCGTTGTCGAGCGTGCCCATTCTCCAAATCCGCTCCCTGCAGCGACGGGTTCCCGTTCACCGGGTTGGTCCGCACCACGATGGCCCCGTCGAAGCGCACTACATACGGCGAAAGGTCCAGGTTTGCTTCCGGGTAGTCCGTGCTGATGAACTGCGCCCCGCTGGCCAGGGCTTTGTCTCGCCGACGAGTGTCGTTGGTTCGAGCCTCAACCGTATCGGCATCGGCCCGTGTACGCACCAGAAAGCCCGCCTTCACCAGTCCCTGGATTCGGTCAAAGTTCGCCACGGCGTCGTTTTCCTTCATCCAGGCGGCGGCGGGATTGCCCGGCGGCACGCTCACGAACGCCAGCCTGCCTGCCAGCGCAGGATGCCCCTTAAGGTAAAGATCGCGCACCGGGCCTTCGTTATCCAACCCAAAGATGATTTTGCCCCGCGCCGCCTTGAGATTCGGCCAACCGTGCTGGCGCAGCGCCTCCGGCAGCGTCGGCGCTCCGCCTCTCACGTCATCGGGTGTCAGAATCTTCTCACGGGGAAGTACCGAGAGGATTTCCGCCTCCAGCGCGTCTAATTCCAGCTCCCCAAATGGCACCGGGCGGGTGAGCGCAGGGTCCGGTTGGTCCTCCTTTAGTTCCAGCAGGATGAAGATGGGGAAGTGTCGTGGATGCCGCTCCGACCAGGCCCGCACCTGCTGCAAGCCCTCCACCAGGGTCAAGACGCTGGAAAAGTAGTCAAGGTCCTGGACGTGCATGACCTTGAATCCGGGCGCTTGAAGCCGTCCTGCCGGGTCGTAATTGGGCACCGGTGGCAGGCCAAGCGCCGCCGCCCGCTTCGGGCCTAGCGGATCGGCGTACAGGCCGCCCTTGGGGTCGGCAAAGCAGTCCAATTCTATCTGCCGAATTCCTAGCCGCGACAACTGCTCCGGCAAGGGGCGATGGCTGTAGTCGAGTCCTTGCGCCGTCTCGGGTGACCGCAGGCCGACCACCTTCAACAATGATGGGTGCGCGCGGAGGTGGTAGGAATTGTGTGTTCCGATCACCTGTACCTGGTTGATCCGCACCCGATCGATGGGTGTGGCGCAACCCGCCAATGAAGCCACCGTTATGAACACCGCCCAATGCCATGCATGCAGGCGTGGCGGGATAAGGCCAATCACCACCTTCCAGGACGTGTGGGCTGTCATAGCCTCACTGTGCGGTTTCTGCCAGGGCTGAAGCAAACCAGAACCACTGGCGGCCCTTGTCCTCAGCGCTCCAGCATTAGGGATCGGTCCTGAATGGCGCTTAAAGTAGCCCTATAACATTCTTGCGCAAGGGTTTGCGTCGTTGTGTGTCCGGGAGTGTCTTAAAGAGAATTTGGCGGGAGAGTTTCTCCATTTTGGCGAGGGTTTTTGCCAGCACACGACGGTTTTCAATGGCTTGTCGCAGGAATAGAAATTGCTCGGAGCTGAGCGCCACGGTGATTGTTTTCTTTGCCTTTTTTCGAGTCCATTGGAAACCTGAACAGGGGGACTGGAGTGTGGAACGGTCAAGGACCGAGCCCTGGCTGATGTAGCCGATGTGGGCCAGAGTGGCGCAGAGGCGTTGGTATTGGCACTGCAGTTCTTTGAGCGAAGGAGTCCTGCGCTTTGTCATGAACCCAATTCTTTATGTTCTTTGTTGGCTTCTGTTAGGCTTCTAAGTTTTTGCTCCGCGGCGGTTCGTGACCCGCCATCCTTCGTCAATTCTTCGTTACCTTCTGTAAAAGCTATCCGCCGCTGCTTAGCCGCGCAACATCCCCGCAACAATCTCCGCGCTCGAAACCCACCGTTCAACTGCTTTTTATCCGTCTGCATCTTCTGTCGTCGATCCGTGTCATCAGTGAAATCCGTGGTCAACTGCCCTGCCCCCGTAACCCCTTCCATTTGCTCTAGTTAATCCCTCGTTGTCTTCGTGGCCTTCGGCGAGAGCTTTCCGCTGCTGCGCCGCCGTACCCCATCCTGCGGTTCAGCCGTTCTCTTTCTCCACGTTCCATCCTCCTCCGCCAAACCGTCTTGGAAGTAAGTTAATCACAAATAGAATTGCACAATATTTCGTCCCGTGCTACGTTCTCCTCATGATTGCGCGAACGCACAACCAGCCCTCGCCCCTCCAGCAGGCGCGAATGCCAAACCCATGATTCACTCAACCCCCAACCCACGCTATGAACCCCGAAATCACACCAACCCCGTCCAACCCCCAAACCAACACGTCCCTCGATCTCAGCCCAGCCCAGCCCTCCGATCCCCAGTCACCACCGGCACAACCATGCGCCCCTCTTCTCCCCGGCCCATCCACTCAAGCCCCGGTATCGGCGGAATCACCAGTTGCTGAGCCGCCGGCTAGTGCCTTTCCCAATGCCGGTCGCGCTACGCACCTCGGTGGTCCAACCCCTCTCAGTGACTCGCCCGCCCTCAACTCAAACCCTCGTCCCGACCACCAGCGCAAAACCCGCTCCGACGCCAAACTCCTCAACCTCCCTCTGGAGCAACGCGAAGAACTGATCGGGTGGCTCCTCGACGGCATGGCCTACAGCGAGGCCCGCATCCTCGTCGGGGCCGAGTTCGGCATCGAAATCAGATGCCTTAACCGCTTCTCCGAATTCTGGTACCGCTTCTGCGCCCCGCTCCTCCTCAAGCGGCGCCAACAAATGATTGACGCCGCTCACAGCCACGCCGCCCTCGCCCCCAACGACGCCAATGCGCTCGACCTGGCCTCTTTCGACGCCATCCGCCAGCGCGCCTACGCCGCAGCCACATCTCCCGGCAGCAGCCTCGAAGAAGTCAGCTTCGCCCTCGCTATGATCTCACAGGTCCGCGCTCTCGAAGACAACCGCCGACGCCTGGAACTCGACCAGGCCCGGGCGCTCAGCCGGCAGCAAGCCGCTGATTCCGCCAGCAAAACCACCGCCGCAGCTCCCGCAACCACGGCCACCCCCGTCACCCCACCGCCCGCAGCCCCACCCCGAGTCGCCGCACCTGCGCCCCGCCACTCCAAGCCGTCACCTCCGAAACTCCCCCGGCGCGCTCGCCGCGCCGCCTTCGCCGCCCAACACCGCAGCCGTGCCACAAAACCCCAGAAATGCCAGCGGCGTTCGACCTTTAGCCTTTAGCCTTCGACCTTCAGCCTTTCCCCTCTAACTCCCGTGAATATCGGCTATTCCGCAACTTGTTATCGCCTCCACGCCCGGTGAAGTGAGGCTCCCGGCTTGTCTCGGCATAGCCCCCGCCAAGCCCCGCCAAGCCCTGGACTTCAGTCCAAAAGTCACGCACCGATTCGAGCCGGCGATTCGCCCCTTCTTCAAGCCGGTTCACCCCTAAAACCGCGCCGCCCGCGGAACGCGCGTTCCAATTGACTGCGTAATGGTCCTAATCTGAACCCCTAATCACCAAACGCGCTCCGCCGCTTCGTTTGCGTACGGAATGGACTTCGGGCGACTTGGCCGCTGCGCGGGTGATTCTTACGACATGTTCCTCAAAGACATCGCCGCACGCCCGCCCGAAGGGATGATGAAGATTGCTTTGAAGAAGGTGGAGGAATCCGGCCATTCCGTGCCTGAGATCATGCATCTCTTTCGCTTCAAGCCGAGCGTCACGGATCACTTGGTCAGGCTCACTGAGGAGGTAATGCGAGGACCGTCCCCGCTCTCCCGAGGGATCCGCGAACTGATCGGGGCGTTCCTTTCGCGCAAAAATCATTGCTCCTTCTGCAGCTGCGCCCATGCCCCAGTCGCCGCACAGCTCCTGGGTCGCGAGCTCGTCGACGAGGTCCTGCACGACTTCGAAACCTCACGATTGGATTCGGCTCACAAAGAGCTCTTCCGCTATATCCAAAAGCTAGCCGAAAGCCCTGCCCTGGTCACAGCCACGGATATGGATCGGCTGAAAGATGCCGGTTGGAGTGAAGAGGCGATCTACGATGCGCTCACGGTCGCCTCGCTTTTTAAGTTCTACAACACCTGGAACAATGGATCGGGTGTCCGGGATATGAACCCCGCGGACTACGCCCACAGCGCCAGCCGGCTGCTCACTATGGGCTACTGCATGGACTTCAGTTTCTCGCAGATTATCAAGGTCATGTGGGTGGGGCGTAAGGAGATTAATTACACCGATCTGAAGGAGCTCGCCAAACTCAGCCTCAAAGCGCTGTTAAGGTCCCTCAGATTCCCCTCGGTAAAGAGCTCGAACGAGCACTCAGGGACCGCTCAGCCGGCTACGAAGAACCCAGCGCCGGCGACCCCAGTTGTTACCTGCCAGGCGGCGTTTTCGCGGCCGGTCCAAGAGCCCGACTGAGTGGATGAAGAATTACCTCACCGGCCTGGCGGCATTGACGCTGGTGGTCATTTGCTATCCATTCGCCAGGGTGCCCTCACTGCCCCCAGAGCAAATGGCCGGCCTCGCCTCCCGCTTTAAGTTCGCCAAGTTCCCGTTGCCTGAAATCCAGGACCATCCGCCTTACAAAGCGGTGCGACAGGTGCATCCCAGCCTCGAACGCATTTCTGCCTGGGTTTCTTCGCTCGGCGCATCAGCCACCCTAGCCGATCTCGATGGTGACGGGCTGCCGAACGACCTTATCTACGTTGACCCACGAACCGACCTCGTCACCGTCACACCGGTGCCCGGAACCGGAGACCGCTACAAACCATTCACGCTGAATTCCCCGTTCTGGTCTCATAATTCCTACGATCTCTCCGCCATCGCCCCCATGGGTGCGATCGCCGGCGACTTCAACGAGGACGGGTTGATCGACGTTCTGGTCTATTTTTGGGGGCGGACCCCAGTCATCTACCTAAGGAAGGCCCGGGACCACGGAACCGACCCGAGTCCACTCGTACCCGCCGAGCCGCTTGAAAAGCGGCTCTCACTGGGCGCCTTTGCACCAAGCGAGCTGATCGACACCGGCGAACGCTGGTATTCGAATGCTGCCCTCCAAGCCGACCTTGATGGCGACGGCCACGCTGATTTGCTGGTCGGAAACTACTATCCCGACGGGTCGCGCGTTCTCGATGCCAAAGCCACGGGCGTCCAAGGGATGCATGAAGGCAAGTCGAAGGCCCTCAACGGCGGCTATAAGCACGTGTTCGTTTGGCAGGGGGGAACATATGGCCCGACGCCAGCGGTTCAATACAACCACGTCGAGAAAGTCTTCAGCGAGGAAGTCTCTCGAGGCTGGACTCTAGCCATGGGCGCGGCGGATCTGGATGGCGATCTTCTGGCCGAAATCTATATTGCGAACGATTTCGGGCCCGATCGCCTTTTGCACAATAGTTCTACCCCCGGCAATTTGAGATTCACCCTGCTCGAAGGCAAACGCGACCTGACCACTCCCAAATCATGCGTTCTGGGTCACGATTCCTTCAAGGGGATGGGCGTGGACTTTGGGGACATGAACCACGACGGTCTGCTGGACATCTATGTTAGCAACCTGACCACCCGATTCGGCCTCACCGAAAGCCATTTCCTTTGGCTGAGCACAGGGGATACGGGCAGCATGAAGGAAGGGATTGCCCCTTACGTAAACGGGAGTGAGAAGCTCGGTCTCGCTCGCAGCGGCTTTGCGTTTGAGGCCCGACTGGCCGACTTCGATAACGACGGAACCCTCGAGGCGATGCAGGCCTGCGGCTTTATCCGAGGGCGGGTCAACCGCTGGCCGGAACTCCAGGCCCTCGGCACCAGCAACGATCAGATCGTCCATAATCCGCGGTTCTGGCCAAGCTTCCGGCCAGGAGCCGACCTGAGCGGCAGCGACTGTAATCCCTTTTTCGTCATGGGCCCGGATGGGCGCTACCATAACATCGCCCCGCTCCTTGGCTTGGCGGAACCAACCGCTAGCAGGGGAATCGCGATCGCCGATGTCGACGGCGACGGACGCCTGGATTTTGTGACCGCAAACCAGTGGGGACCCGCATTCTTTTTCAAGAATGAATCGCCGAATCCTGGAGCTTTCCTGGGCCTCCGATTGCTCCATCCAAACGGCTCTCCGGCGATCGGCGCTCAGGCGAAGCTAAAACTGCCGGACGGGCGGATCTGCGTGGCCCAGGTTGATGGCGGAACCGGACATTCGGGGCATCGCAGCACCGATATCCACTTCGGTTTGGGATCGTGGGATAATTCCAAACCTGTCGCCGTTGACATTCACTGGCGGAGCGCTGCCGGAACGGTCCAGCAAAAGACACTGGAGTTGGTTCCCGGCTGGCACACGGTCCAATTGCGAAACCAGGACAGTTCAATTCAAACGGTTTCAGCCCGCTGAATGAAGACCCAGGCCTTTAACGCCACATTGTTGTTCTATCCCAACAACAATCCTAAGCTGCGCCTGTTCGCCCTCTGGTATTTCACCAGCCTGATGATCGTTTGGAATCTCTTGGGCCACTTGGTTCTGGGGTTCGAGCAGTCCTGGGCCACCCCGCTTACAGCCATCGTCACCGCGATCGCCGTTTCCATGTTCTTGGACTGGGTTGATGCGCGAGCAAGGAACCGTGAACTGCGCTTTACCGGAAGTCTGGGGAGCTTCTTGAATTTTCTCCCCGCGTGCCTCATTCCCGGATTCGCCTGCGCCATGCTCCTTTATTCCAACGAACGGCTCTGGCCCATGGTCTTCGCGGTGATTCTTTCCATCGGGTCGAAAGTAATGCTGCGCGCGCCGGTGGGCAACGGACGCTTCCAGCACATCTTCAACCCTTCCAACTTCGGCGTCGCCGCCACGCTCATTCTCTTTCCCGACGTCAGCTTCGCCCCTCCCTACCATTTCACCGAAAACATCACCGGTCTATGGGACTGGGCGGTGCCCCTGATCGTTCTCCTCACCGGAATCGTGGTCCACGGACTGTTCACCGGGCGTTTGCCGTTGGTGGCCTCATGGATCGGTGGTTTCATTTTCCAAGCGTTCGTCCGGGCAAAACTGTCCGGTACGCCCTTGTTCGTTCCTCTGATGCCCATGACTAGCGCCGCTTTCATTATTTTCACCCTCTACATGATCCCTGATCCAGCCACCACGCCCCTGAAACCGGCCCGGCAAGCTCTGTTCGGCTTCGCAGTCGCAATCGTTTACGGCAGCCTTCAGCTCCTCCATGTCGTCTTCGGTCTCTTCTTCGCCCTTCTGTTCGTGTGTGGCACTCGCGGCCTTTCGCTTCACGTTTGGGCCTTACTCCGGAAAGACCGCACTCGCCCAAGTGCCAACTTAGATGACATCGCGCGACCGATGCCTTCCAGTCTTGGTGCCTCGTAGCAGGAGCGCCGTGAGCAAAACGGGCTGCGCCCTTCGGCCACGCCCTGCAATCGGATTTGCGGTCGCCAGCGCCGGACACCACCGTTTCCTTTGCCAGGGGCCCTCCCGCTAGCGAAAAACGCGCAAAAAGGACGAGTCAAGCCTTCGACCATCTGCCGGAAGCTTCTCTCATGCCTCTCTTTGTGGATTGACCAGTTCGTCTGTTTTGACCATACGAGGAACGATGAAACGATCCCTGCTTTGTATCCTGTCCTTGGTTGTAGCCGTCTCTACCGATGCGCCGAGGACCTGGGCCGCCGATGCCCCAGCCTCGCTCACCGTCCAGGTGGATCAGCCAAGTCATCCCGTCAGCCCGATGCTGTGGGGGATTTTCTTCGAGGATATCAATTGCTCCGCCGACGGAGGCCTCTATGCCGAATTGGTCCGAAACCGGTCCTTTGAGGATTCGGAGTCGCCGGATCACTGGATCGCAGTCAAGAGCGGCGGCGCCACGGTCGAACTGGCGGTGGACAATCAACAACCAATCAGCCCGAAAAATTCGCACTCACTCCGCGTCACGATCGCCAGCCCAGGCGATGGGCGCGCTGGTGTGGCCAACGACGGCTTCTGGGGTATGGGCCTGAACAAGGGTGAGCGCTACGGACTGTCCCTCTATGCGCGAGGCGGGGACGGATTTGAAGGGCCCTTGACCGTGACGCTTGAAGGCAAGGAGGGCCACGTTTACGCCAAGGACACCATCTGGAAGTTGACCCCCAACTGGGCTCAATACCACGCCACTCTGACAGCCACCGATGCCGATCCGAAGGCGCGGCTGGTGATCGGCTCGACAAAACCCGGCACGTTCTGGGTGGATCTGGTGTCCCTATTCCCCAGGGCGACCTGGAAGAATCGGGCGAACGGACTCCGCCCCGATTTGGCCGAAATGTTGGCGGACTTGAAACCCTCGTTCAACCGTTTCCCCGGCGGTTGCTGGGTCGAAGGCGACACCATGAGTCTGGCCTACCGATGGAAACAGACGATCGGCGATGTTGGCGAACGTCGCACACAACACAACATCTGGAACTACGAAGCTACCCATGGTCTTGGCTTCCACGAGTATCTTCAACTCTGTGAGGACCTCGGGGCTGAACCACTCTTCGTCATCAACTGTGGCATGTCGCACCACGGGGTTATTCCCATGGAGAAGATGGGTGAGTTTGTGCAGGACGCCTTGGACGCGATCGATTACTGCAACGGACCGGTCACCAGCCAGTGGGGTGCGCTACGCGCCAGGAACGGGCACGCGGCGCCGTTCAACCTGCATTACATGGAGATCGGTAACGAAAATGGCGGGCCGCCTTATGAGGAGCGGTTCGCGCTATTCCACGATGCGATCAAGGCCAAGTATCCCCAAATGAAGCTGGTGGCAAATGCCCCCATTGCGAAACGGCCGATGGATATCTTGGACGAACATTACTACTCCAGCCCTGAGTTCTTCATCAATAACGCCCACCGGTACGACTCCTACCAGCGCGACGGAACCAAGATCTATGTCGGCGAATACGCCGTGACGCAGGGCTGTGGCAACGGGAATCTGCGCGCCGCGATCGGCGAAGCTGCATTCATGACCGGAATGGAGCGCAACTCCGACGTCGTGATCATGGCCTCCTATGCCCCGCTGTTCGCCAACGTCAATCATCGCGGCTGGAACCCGGACCTGATCGATTTCGACAGCTCACGGGCTTACGGCATCCCGTCATACCACGTGCAAAAGATGTTCAGCGAAAACCGCGGCGACACGGTCCTTCCGGTCGGCCTCAAGGCGCCCATGGTCGCCCCAAGCGTAAAAGGGGGAGCGATCGGTGTCGGCACTTGGCTCACTCAGGCCGAATTCAAAGACATCAAAGTCACCAAAGGCGGGCAAACGCTATTCGAATCGGACTTCACCAAGGGGACCGAGGACTGGAAGTTCTTTGGCGGCGACTGGAAAGTGAAGGACGGCGTACTGCAACAAACCGCCGGGGGCGACAACATCCGAGCCTTCATCGGCGACAAGAGCTGGACTGATTATACCCTCAGCCTCAAGGCGCGCAAACTGGGTGGAGCGGAGGGCTTTCTGATCTCGGTCCGGATGCAGAATGAAGAGGACAAATCCTGGTGGAACATCGGCGGTTGGGGAAACAGCCACCACGCCCTCGAAATGGGCGGCATCGCCGGCAATGACGCGCCCGGCAGGATCGAGACCGGCAAATGGTATGACATCCGCATCGAGCTAAAAGGCGCTGCCATCAAGTGTTACCTCGATGGGAAGTTGATCCACGACGTGCAGTATCAACCTCAAAAAGCGCTCTACGCATCGGCTACGCAGGCGAAAGGCAAATCCGAAGTTATCCTCAAAGTGGTCAATGTGAGCGAGCAGGACCAGGACACGGAAATCAACCTGGGCGGCGCGAAAAAAGTCAGCCCTAAGGCCACAGCCATCGTGCTGGCGTCCGCAAACCCCGCCGACGAGAATACTCTCGAAACGCCGTCGAAAGTCGTGCCGATCCAGCGCATCATCGAAACCGCTGCGCCCAGCTTTCGCCACACGTTCCCAGCCAACTCGGTAACAGTGCTCCGGCTGAAAGTGCGGTAAAGCCTCTGCCCGATTCTGAGGCCACCCATCAGCCCGAAATCCACCGAACCAACCACGGTAAGGGTTACCCGACGGTTGCGTCGAAAATCGCGGTGAGTATCCGACCGTCGGTCTTAAATTGGAGCCAGACCCGGTACTCCCCCGGTGTGGGGAACTCGTAAGGAAGTGAAATCACTCGGGACTGCGCTTCTGAAGGGTCTTGATGTGGTGCGTGCCCCATCATCGCGTGGTCCATCTTAGAATGGTCCATGCCTGCGGCCATAGCGCCATCCGAAGTGGCGGTGCCGGTTTCGCTTGCCAGCTTGGCATCGAAGAACATCTGCGCCGCCATGGAATAATTCCCCGACGGGTGAAGATGGGCAAACACTCGACCATCAGCACGCAGCACAGCGGCGTGACTCATCATGCCCATATAGGGTTGGAGATCGGCGATTTGTCCAGCCGGGTTCCGTATCTCGAAACGCAGCCCGGCGTCCTGTTTGGCGCGCAAGGCCGGATGAGCTTTCCAGCTAACCTGTGTTCCGTCGGGCAGCCTGCAGATCGTGTCGCCGCCGGGACTCTCACGGACCGCCACGGTAGAATCGCCGGCCCAGGAGTCGTCAGGGTCGGGTTCCAGATAGGTGCCACCAGGCGTCGCAGAGTTGCCGGGAGATGCCGGAATACGAATGCGGTTGGTGGCGGTGGAACTGAGGCCGGACTCCAAGGTCAGATCACAGAACAAGTCGTAATCACCCTCCGGCAATCGAGGCAAAGGCACCTCGAAGGTAGACTCGTCCCGACGCACCGGGTGGATGTGGCCGAAGGATTGATGGTTTGGCAAGCCGACCAGGAAGAGGTGTAACAACTTGCCGTGGTCCGGCGCCAGCGCCAATGATTGCTGCGGGCTCCCGGAGCCCAGAGCTGTTTTGCCAAGAACCAAGCGAAGGATGCGTTGAGATCCTTCGGCTCGAACATCCGCCGCCAGCTCGGGCCAGCCGCCAGAGCGCAGACGAGACCTGAAGTCCTTTTCGTCCACTTCCCACCACTTCTTCCCGCCGACCAGTGCCAGGCTCAGAACGACCCCGGTAACTAGCGCTCCGGTCCAGTATTTTCGCCGTTCAGTCTCCCCAGGTAAAACGCCCGGGGACAACGTGCTTTCTCCGGCCGCGGAAGCCACAATGGCCATGCCCCCGCAGAAAAGAACGAGCCCGAGAACTAGGAGCATTTCGCCCAGCCAGGGCGGAAGCGGCAGTTGAGCGATTGCCACCGAATTGACAGGAATCTGCACCTCGCCTTTGCCCGATTCTCCCTTGACGCGCACCTCGATGCTGTAGGCCCCCATGGTCATGAGCCACAATTCCCCGGTGTACAGGTTCGTTTCGCCCCGGACCGGCTGGGCAATCTCCGGCGGAGGGGCATTGCTAAGGGCGACCCGGGACGAGAGCGGTGTGAAAGTGACGCTCACCGGCTCCCTGCTTTGGACTTGGGCAACGATCTCCGCCAGTCCAGGAACAACGGCGGGCATCCGAATTGTGATCCGAGCTGGCCAGGGTCCCACCTTGCCCTCATAGAAGACATCAGGGCTACCTACATGCGCATGGGAGGGTGCCGCCGCCCAGACGGCTAGGACAAAAAACAGGAGAACCCGCGCCTTCAACGCTGGACCTTCCTCATCCAGCCCCCGAGGAGCAGCCCGAGCCAGGAGCCGCCGACCGCCAGCGCCCAACACAGCGCCATGGCGGGGATGGTTAGCACGCTGGCGTCCGGACTGGAGGGATTCACGCGCCAGAACTGAGTGGTCCAAATACCAAGCCTGTTGGCATAACTCCATACCCGGTTTCCGACGAAGAACCAATTGTCGGCCAGCGGCGAAATCAGGAATTTGGCGAAAAACCACTGAGCCGGGACGAAGACCGCCAGAAATACCGCACCTAGCACAACGGCGAGTCCCGCCCGCTTCCAGCCAGTCACCGAGCCTGCCCGGCGCAAGGCGATATCAATTGCGATCGCTGGTAAGACGAGGAGCAGCGGGAACGGGGGCGGAACCATGTGGGTCACCGGATTGAAAATCGGGGCGAGTTTGGGCTGGGCCGAGAACAGCGGGAGAGTCCAAATCACCAGGCATTCGACGACCGAGTAAACCGCTGCGACGCGAGTGACCGGCCAGGTCGTTCGGCCAGCAGCCCCCAGGGCGACCAAACGGAAGGGGAAGGTGAGGGCGCAGACCTCGTAGAAAATGGCCGCATGCTGCATGTTCGGAAAGGTGTATTCCATTACGAACACGGCCCCCAGCACGATGAACATCCCGCCGACCCAGATGAACAGTCCGCTGCCTGTGCTGCCTGGGAGCCGATTCTGCCGGCTAAGCACCAAGACCAACGCGCCGAAACTGATACCGAACATCCCCAGACCGAGCACGGCATGAGGCGGACTGATAATCTTGACGTCGAGCCCGTAGGCGTTGTGCCACCAGTTGTCAAAGGGGCCCGAGATGAGCATCGCCGCTGCCCCCCAGATGGCTATCCACGCGCCTAAAGGAGCGCGCGCGCCGAACACTCGAACGGTGGCCGCCCGGTCCGCCGAGCTGGCCACGAACGTGTGTTGGATCGCAAGCCATCCCCCAACACACCCGCCCAAAGCGCCGCCGAGGTAGATGACCATGTGGGCCGGCGTCCAAAAGGTGTCGCGACCGATGGTCTCGTGCCACGAGATGTCCCACATGATGCCGAGGGTGATGCACGAGGCGGCCAAGGCGAGCAGGAAACCCGGCCAGAAGGGAGGAGTGCCCGGTAGAGCTTTCGTCACCCGCGAGGGAGAAGCCAACGTAGCTGGTTCTGAAATGACGTGCATGAATGACAGCTCTTCCCCAGAACAAATCTCGGAATCGGTGTCTGCCCCGCTCGGGACGCCGGCCGAGCGGAAAGCCACGGCCAGAGTCAATAGGCTAGACGCTCGGCTTAGGAACCGCCCTTGGGCGGCGCTTCTGCCAGCAACTTCTTGACTACCTGCTCAACATAGTCGGGTTGCAGCCCAACGGCGCGTACCACACCTTTGCGGTCAACCACGGCGTAGGTCGGATAATAGCGAACCGCCCAGGCCTCTTGCGATTTGAGCTGAGGATCTCGGGCGGTAGGGTATTGCATGCCCTTGCTCTTGGCGGTCTTCTCCATCTTGTCCTGTCCGCCGCTAGAGGTACAAACCCCAAAGATGACCAATCCCTTATCCTTGTATTTGTTGAATAATTCGTTGTTGTGGGGAATGGCTGCCATGCATGGACCGCACCACGTTGCATAGAAGTCGACTATCACAACCTTGCCCTTCATGTCTTCGGGTTTGACGGCGCCGTTTATCCAACCGGCAAGGTCCAGCGCAGGCATCGGCTTGCCTTCCAGCGCGGCATGCAAAGCGCGCACTTTGGCCTCGTCGTCGAACGTCCAATCATCGGGGAACTCCCGGCCGTGGGCGGTCAAAACGAAAGCAACCGAGACAGCGGTGAACCAATTGCGGAATCTATGCATGACCTGTCCCTAGCACGAGATGAGCCCTTTGTCAAAAACCTGATATCCAGGAGTAGCATCGCTCCCGTTCCCCAGAGCGCCTACTTTCCCAGCACGGACGCGATCTAGGGATATTCTATGGGGGGTCTGGCGGCGTGATAAATACCATGAGGTCCCAGTACGCTCAGGCGAATTAGCACTGTCCCCTGCCCTCGATGGGCACCGAAAAGCACATCGAATAGCAACGCCTCCGCAACTGCTTGCGGGAACCCATGTTACCACAGGTCAATAAACCAGGTTCGGTCGAAAAAAGAAAAAAGCCGGTAAGAATGCCGGCCGGTTCAAAACGAATTTGGCGGGATGGAAAGAGTCTCTAGCGCGAACCCTTCTTGGCTAGTAAATCGACCGACTCGAACGTAGCAGGCCTGCATAGACACACGCTGGCTGGGCTTCGTCGAGGACTCGCCGATAGGCGGCCACAATCAGTTCTCTTGTGTATTTGGTCTGAGCGCTACATCTGGCGCGACAGCCCATTTGGGCCAATTCCCCAGAGGCTCGGCGGGCAGAAAGGATGGCCGTGGCCAGGGCAGCCGGGTCCTCCGGCGGGACCACCCAGCCGATCCGCTCCTCCCGCACTACCTGGGCGATCTCAGAGTCTGAGTCTACCGAAGCGATGATCGGTTTCCCCGCGGCTAGCATGTTGTAAAGACGGCTGGGCACACCCACCCCTGACATACCGCGAACCAGTGAAATCACTGCCACGTCACACGCGTTGAGAAAATCCTCCTGTTCGCGACGCGGGCGCTGGCCGAGCAGACAGATATTCTTCAATTGAGACTCGGCCACAGCGGCGTTGAGCCAAGCGGATCTCCGGCCAGAGCCAACGATGAGGAAGTGAACGTCATTCTCCCGCCTCAACTGGATGGCAGAAGCAAAGAGACAGTCGATGGCCTGCAACGGGCCGAGGTTGCCAGCATAGCCCACCACAAATTTATCGAGCAACCCGAGCCTTTTGAGAGTACGGTTATCAGACTTGGCTTGAGGCTGAACCTCCTCCGTGTCCGCCCAGTTAGGAATGATTTCCACCCGATCGGACGCGCCGTTGAGTCGCGATTTGACCAAACGATGCATGTCGCGTCCGAGAACGACGATCCGATACATCCTCCTGTACAAGCGCGCGGTGACAGCTCCCAAACATCGAGTGGGCAAGCCCCTCTTTTTGAGGAAGCCCGCATTAACCATCGCTTCGGGGTAAACGTCGTCTATCCGCAGACAACACCGAGCCCGCCTCCAACGGCACGCTTCGGCGATTACGAACGGAAGGGAGGGCGGATTGGTGACCACCAGAACCGTGTCGCCCGGCCGGAAGAGCCGCAGAGACGTAAAGAACATGGAGAGACTGGAGGTGAACGCATTACAGGCTCGCCCGAGAAACCGGTCCTTATTGAAGGTGGTCGAGCGGCAACGCCGGATGGTCACGCCATGTCGGTTCTCCCGCCAGGGAGCCCGTACGGCATCACGGCCATAACGAGGCTGGCAACAAATCACTCCCACCTTGCTGTGGCCGGCCAAACCCTCCGCCAGCAAGGTCATGTAGTAACCAGTCGCAGCCTCCTCCGGGAAATAGAGCTCGGAAACCAGCCAAAGCATTTGGGCAAGATGACTATGGATTCAAGGTGCTTCTGCGGCGAGGGGCTATTTTTGTGGCGTGGTGCCTTGGACGACGACCCCGCGTGCCGCAGCCGACATCCCGGGAGGAAACTCAGCGTCACGGCGGATTTCGTCCCAGTTTGACTGGAACCACCTCACCGTCTCCTGCAGACCTCGGTCAAAGTCCATCCTCGGTTCGTAACCCAGCAATGATTTGGCGCGATCGACCGAGGCGAGGAGGCGTTTTTTGGTATCCCACACCCGGCGTTCTACGCGCTGAACGCCTGCCCTGTTGCCGGTCAACTCGTTCACTCGATTGGCCATATCAAGAATCTTAGTCTCACGCCCCGAGGCGATGTTCATCTCCTGGCCCAGGGCACACTCATAATAGCCGGCTCGGAGCAGGGCATCGACGATGTCGCCCACATAAGTGAAGTCGCGGGTCTCGTCCCCACCTCCAGTAAAAGGCAAAGCCAAGCCAAGCATGGCTTGGTAGATGAAATTGGGGATGACATTGCGGTACTGCCCGGGCACCTCGCCAGGGCCAAAGGAATTGAAGAAGCGGGCCTTGACGATTGGCAGCTTGTAGTGGTGGAAATAGAAGTTCGCGTACAACTCGCCCAACATTTTGGTAATCTGGTAGGGCGTGGTAAGATGCATCGACATGAACTCTTCTCTAAGCGGGAGCGGCGCTGCATGCCCGTAGATGGAACAACCGGAGGAAGCGTACACCACGCGGCCAGTTCCGCAAAGCTGCGCGTACTGATAGACCAAGAGGGTACCCAGGCCGTTGGTCATCAGGTCACGCTGCGGATAATCCACGGAATTCTGGTTGGCAAAAAAGGCGGCCAGGTGAAAAACAAGGTCCGGTTTCATCGCGAACACACGCTTAAGCGCGATTTCGTCGGTCACCGAGCCTCGGATAAACAAGACATTTCCCAAGGAAGGGATGTTCCATTTGTAGGCAGCAGAGAGGTCGTCGAACACGACCACGGTCTTGGCACCCAACTCGGAGATAGCGCGAGTCAGGTTGGAGCCGATGGCGCCGGCGCCGCCGGTGATGAGAACCACTTTGTCTCTGAGATGCAGTTTATAGTCGTCCATAATGCCAACCGTTGTTGAGATTTAACTCCGTCGGGAAGGAAGGAGCCGTTACTTAGGAGCAATAGACCTTTCTAGCCCACGCCACGTAACGCCGGATACCTTCGTTCAGGTCAATCTGGGGATCGTGGTGCAGATCGCGGCGTGACTTGGAGAAATCCACGATCTTGACCCGCGTAGTGAAACCCTCCTCGCCTTTATACTCAACCAGGCTGGGGCTCGCACCCGTGGCTCTGAGGACAATGTCCGCCAATTCCTCAATGCTTACCACCCAGTCCTCCCGGCCTCCGATATTATAGACTTCGCCAGGCTTAAAGTTCCCTACGATATTCGCAAAGGTGCGGCATGTGTCCTCGACGTAGTCGAAGATCCGCTTGTGGCCGCGATACACAGTGAACTTCTTCCCAAGTAAGGCGGAATAAACCATGATGGGAATAACGCCACGATAGCGGCTGTAGTACTCGTGAGGTCCATAACATCCCACCGGGCGGACTCTAACCGCCTCAATGCCAAACATGGCGGCATGGTTCAAGCATTGGAGCTCCCCTGCCCACTTGGAGATAGCATAGTCGTTCATCTGCTTGAGGGGCACTCGCTCCATCACATCCTCCGACATGAGCTGGGTGTAGTCGCCATAAACCTCGGCGCTGGAGAAGAAGATCATGCGGAACCGGTGTTGCTCCTGGAGGCGGAGCACGTTCTTGGTGCCTACCACGTTGGTACGCCAGAGGTTCTCGTAGTGGTCCTCTCCGTTCCAGCGACCGTACTCCGCCGCCAGATGATACACGAAAGCAAACTCGTGCTGCCGGAGAATGGCATCCAATTGCTGATACACGCCGGTATCAGCCTTGATGTGCTGGGGGTCTTCTCCCTGAAGGACGTCGCAGGTCCACACGTCATGCCCTCGGGATCTGAGTTCCTGGGTGAGGTTGGTGCCGATGAAGCCTCGGCCACCGGTTACTAGGATTTTACTCATGCTATGTTTCCTTGATTTTAGTTACACTGGCGACCTGCTCAGAACGAGGCTCGGGATTTGCCGTTGGGCCGAACGGGAAGATCCGTTCGACGATGGCCGGAGCGCAGCCCAACAGGGCATCGGCGATGCGGCGAGCGGACGAACCATCGCCGTAAGGATTTGCCTTGGAAGCCATGGCGGCCCGTTCACAGGGGTTCGCGAGGAGCCTGTTAAGTTCCTGCACGATTTTCTGGCGGCTAACGCCAACCAGGCAGGCGTTTCCTGCCGCAACGCCCTCGGGCCGCTCGGTGGTTTCGCGCATCACCACGACGGGCTTGCCCAAGGAAGGCGCCTCCTCCTGAATGCCTCCGGAATCCGTTAGCACCACCGTGCTGCGGTTCATCAACCAAACAAAGGGCGCGTACGACAGCGGCTCGGTTAGATGGATTCGGGGGTGGCCGCTAAGAATTCGATTCACCGGTTCGCGCACATTGGGGTTCAGGTGCACAGGATAGACGAACATCACGCGCTCACGGGCATCCGCCACCTCGCGAATCGCCCGGCAGATGTTTTCAAACCCGGCTCCGAAGCTCTCCCGTCGGTGGCCGGTGATCAATACCACCTCGCGACCGGCGACAGCCTCAACGAGTCCCTTGGGCAGGCGGGGAGTTTCCTGTCTCACTAGCTGGCTTACCCAAAGCAATGCGTCGATCACGGTGTTGCCGGTGAGGAAAACGGCTGGGCCCGGGACCCCCTCGGCCAGCAGCGCATCCCGAGCGTGCTCGGTGGGGGCGAAATGAAGGTCGCTTACCTGAGTGATCAAACGGCGGTTGATCTCCTCGGGAAACGGAGCGTATTTGTCGCCAGTGCGCAGACCTGCTTCGACATGGCCCACGCGCACCTTCCGGTAAAAAGCTGCCAACGCACCGCCGAAAGCCGTGGTCGTGTCGCCCTGCACTAGGACAACGTCTGGCTTGGTCTTGGCTAGAACTTGATCGAGACCCTCAACTACGCGCCCAGTGAGCTGGGCGAGGGTTTGATTGGGCGCCATGACGTCGAGATCGAAATCAGGCATAATGCCAAAGAGCTCCAGGACCTGATCTAGCATTTGCCGGTGCTGGGCGGTAACGCAGACTAACGGCTCGAAGTCTTCCTCCCGCCGAGCCAACTCGTGGACGACGGGCGCCAGTTTGATAGCCTCGGGCCTGGTGCCACAAATGATCAGGACCTTGAGCTTGTTCATGCCGCTATTGTCCAGGAGGTTCCTAGCTCCCCTTGTGGGACTGATCGACCCGATCCGCTTCGGGGTACTCCGTAGGAGTCTCAGGCCGCCGCCAGCTCTTGCCGATCCTGTGGACCCAGGCTGCCCGCGAGTCGGCCCAAAACCTCATGCACTCGGTCCGCGACCTCACGCCACAGCTCGGGGTAACAGGCAATACGTCGGCGACCGTTGGCGACCAAGGTCTCACGCAAGTGTTGGTCGAGCACCAACCGCTCCATCTGGCCAGCCCACTCGAGTGCCGAGCGCGGACTGGCGTACAGGGAGGCGGAGCCGCACAGGTCTCGTGCATAGGGCAGATCGGAAGAGACCTGCGGACGTTCCCACCGCATCGCCTCCAAGTGGGCCGAACTCAAGGACTCGAGCAAACTGGGCATGACGCAGGCATCGGCCTTGGCATAGAGCGCGCGTAAGAATCTTTTCTCGACCCACCCTAGCGGGACCACCGTGCCTGTTTCCAGAAGCTTGGCGGCGCGCTCTCCACCGAGGTGGAGCACCTCAGGTTCATCAACAGTGAAGACCAACTGGCAGCGCACACCTCTTTGGGCCAGGAGATCCGCAGCGTGTATCAGCACCTCGTGATTCTTATGAGGATACCCGGTCGCAACGTAGAGGTAACGGACGCTTCCCTCCGATCGCTCGAGCATGCTCAGGAATCGGGTTGGTAAGGGCTCCCACCGGACGTCGAAACTGGTCTCCACGGCCTTGGGAATAACGGCAATCCAGGCCGGGGCCTGAGGTGATCTTCGGAGGTAGTTTGCCATCAAAGGGGTCTGGACGATCACGGCGGAGCTGACGGCCAAACTGCGTCGAAAGAACCACCGCAGCAAAGCCAATCGCAACAAACTGGCAGGCCGCCCCCCCAAAGTGCTCCATGGATAGATCTGATGAGGATTGTGGGCGCTGAGCAGTTGTGGCACTGCCATCCGACGGTAAGCTCCAAGATTCAGCGCCCAAACCACATCGATTTCCCCTCGGCGAGCGATAGCGGGAAGCGTCCGTAGAGCGCGGTCAAGCCGAGTGGTTTCCTTCGAGCGGCCGAGGGGAATTACTTCATGCTGAACGTTCGGAAGATCGGTAAGGCCCTCCAGATCGGCACCTTCGCTCCCGAGCAACCGATACGTATCGTGAGGGTAGGCTTGGGCCAGATTCCGAAGCAGGACCTTGAAATTGGCCATGGCGCCTCCTCCACCGTGAAAGTAGTAGAACAAAACCCTCATGGGGCAACCGCCTCGGCATAGCCCGGACTGCTTTGATGCATCCCGGTCGATCGCAAGAAGAGCTCCAACGGTTCCACGTACGAGTGGTAGTCGAAGCAATCGAGAGCACGTTTTCGGGCCGCGTCGGCCATCTTGACCAATTCTCCATAAGACAAAGAGAGCGCCAATCGAAGCCCCCGAACTAGTGCCTCGACCGAGCATTCATCAAGCAGGATCCCCTCCCGGCGGTGGCGAACGAACTCGGCGATGTCGCTGGTAGGATTAGCCATGACCGGGGTACCGGAGGCTAGGGCCTCCACCACCTTGGTTGGGAAGCCGGCCATGGCATAACGCTCGACAGGACGCATGAGTACGGCGAAATGGGCCTGCCCGACTAAACGCGGGACCTCGCTCTGTGCGACTCGTCCCTCGACAATCACGGCTTGACGTAGGGCGGTGGAATCGATGCCCGCGCGATTAAGCAATTGTGTGAAGGCCTCCTTGGACGGGCCAAGCACTCGCAACGAAACCGGGGCGCCTTCGGCAACCACTCGTGCGACGGCCCGAACGACGACGTGCAATGCGTCCTTTTTGCCAGGTATCCCTGCGTAAACCAAACGGATGCCCGAAACTGGTTTGGCTTCGGTCACGGACCATTTCGGTTCGGAAAGGTCGACCAATGGCGGTACGCGGACTGAGCGAGAGCCCTTGCCGGTGTAGTAACGGTGAAAGAAAGAACTAATCGAAAAGATACCCTGGGCCTGAGGGTTAAGGATCCGGAGTGTGTAGTTCAGGTCCCAATAGGGGAGACCCAAAACGCCGCCTGGCAATTGCTGCGGGGAGAACCACTCGGTGCAATCCACGAATAGCGGTATCCGCCTCTCCCGGCAGAAACGGCGAACACGAAGGTGATACCCGCTCAGGCCGTTGTAGAGAATGACCGCCCCAACGCTCCGGAGAGGCTGTGAACGTAACAATCGCAGTGTGCTTCTGCCCGCGTCCAGGTAGCGCGTCAGTCTCCGTAGCGGTGAAAGGTGAGTTGTTCGCAGTTCATTGCAGGATTGGTAGGGAAAGCCCTGAAACTCGAAGCTCCCATCTGGTAGCCGGTCCTCGCTGCGCTCACGCTCCTCCGCCCCCGCGTAGGCCACCTCCCAACCGGCCGCGCGAAGACACTTCCCAATTGCCAAAACACGCGCGGCAGCAGCATCTCCATTGGGGAACCGAAATGTTCCCGTATAAACCAAACGCTTGTGAAAGGTAGGGTGCAAGGGCAGCACCAACGCAATATCGCCCACTCGGAGCAAGGTGAGCGGGATTTAAAACCGGAGATAAATGAACGGGCTGGTCCTAAACGCTGCGAAGAAGAACACCTCCACGCAAATGGCAAATGCGGGAGCGGTGGGCGTGGACAAGGTTGGGGCTCGGTGTGAGCATCGCCCCGTCATGGGGTTCCTTCCGAGCAAGGGTCACTCGTTAGCCTGAGTTGCGAGCAGAACGCGCAATCTCTCGCGTTGGTCCAAGGAACGATGGCGCTGGCAAGCCACCCGATGCCCGGCCCGGCCCAACGCCAGCCGCAGGTCCGCGCCTCGAATCAGTTTCTCCAGGGCAGCGCTCAGCTGGGCCGTGTCGTGTTCGCCTACCACCACTCCAGCGCCCGATTCTTGGATATATTGAAGCGAGGCGACTTCTCCGGGCCCATAGGCCAAAAGCGGACGTCCGCTACCGAGGTACTCGGGGATCTTGGTCGAAATTGAATAGCGCGTGAATCGGCGGTGTCGTTGATTGAAGCTCTCGACATGGACTAGGCAGTCTGCCGAACGCTGCACTTCGGCGACTTGATCAGCAGGAAGAGAACCTGCGACTCGCATCGCGGGCTCAAGCGTCAGCGCTCGCCCGTAACACTTAGCCTCATCCGAACCGGTGTAAATCCGCAGTTCCCCGACCACTCCCCTGCCCCGCAGCCGCAGCAGCGCAGCCCCAATTTCGCGAAGCGACTGCCAACGTTTGAGATGGAGCCCACCGGTATAGACGAACTCGACGGCCCTGCGCGGGGTCGACTGTGGCGAGCAGGTAGCCAGGCGTTGTTCCTCAACGCAGTTCATAAACGGTTCAAAAGCAAGACCGAATCGCCGTGTGTACTCGCGCGCCATGGCATCACCGATCGTCAAACCAATAGAAGAGCGCTTGAGCACACGCTGAAGTGCGGCGGCCAATCGAGCCCTGAGAACTGGGGCGAACGCGCTCGAGCGATAAAGCGTGGCTGGCCAATCATCCATGAAATGGGGCACGATCCTCACCTGCGCCATCTCGCTCAGGGTGCAAGCCACTCCCATAATCCGGACCGAGGCCAGCGGTGAGTAGATGACCTGAGGATTAACTCCCTGGATCCAGTCCTGGAACGCGGGAGAAAGCTGGTAGGCGAACAACTCGCTCAGGTTGTTCAGTTGGCGGCGTGCCCACCCAGAAAGCCAAGGCATCGTGGGCGCCATTGCCAAGTCCGCCTTGCCATTCGCCGCCACCGCAATCTCGTTTCGCCCGTGAGGTGATGCCAGACGCTTGAGGAGGCGTCGCGTCCACGCGGGGACACCTAGGTCGCTCAAATCCAGGCGCCAGTATCGAGAGCAAACTCCCATGCTCGGCGGAATCAGACTCGTGTAGACCTGAGCGATCCCCTCGGGCGGCCATCCGCGAAACAGATTGGTCATGGTTAGCCCGGTCCCGTTGTGCGTGCTGAATGGGTCCCCGCATACCACTAGGACCCTGGGGTAATCCAGTCCGATCAATCCAGCGACCCGTGAACAGGCTTCAGTCGCACGGTTTCGCCGCGACTGGGGAGGAATTCGACTGGCGTTCACGTGCTAAGCGGAAGGCCGAGGTCGCATGCGACACAAGAGGGCGCCGTTCCGAAGGCGCCGGACGAGAGCCAGACTGTAGCGGCGGAGCCACCATCCTGCTGGCCCCGCCAACCAGCCTGCAGACAGTCTTAAGAAGCCACTGTTAAGACGGTACAGCCTGGATGAGAGGAGTCTCTGTAGATCCGTCTGGGTTCGAGTTTCAACCTGCACTCGTCCCTGGCGGACGTCTTCCATCATTCGGGTAACCTCGGACGGCTGAGCACCTATGTGACGTTCTACCCACGAGATGCACTGCTCTCGGATGAACATCCGATAGGGTCGCTTGAGACCGATATAGACCTCCCGTGCCCAGCGGTCCGCCTTGGGTATGTGACCCCGTTGCTGCAGTTTCCCCTGGCTCCAGCCTGAATAATAAGACGCTTTGCTGAACACCTGGTGCGGAAATAGATAAGTGTAGTGGTACATCCACACACCCAACCGCTCGAGCGCGGTCGCTCTGACCCACTGCTTCGAACGCACATCCCTTCCTTGGTCGTCGACCACGGTCGGGGGACGGTGGTTGCGGTATGCGTATCCAGGACCCCAGGCGAAGAGTCGATGGTACTCCCTGTAGCCATCGCAGATCATGTGAAAACCATTGACGATGTAGTCAACCCCTCCCCAAAAATGCAGCGTCGGGAAGGAAATCGCATCCACACCCTCCTCCAGCAATGCCAGAATCTTCGGCACATCCGCCTCGTGATAGAATTCGTCGGAATCGATCTGCCAGAGATAATTGCCCGTAGCCCGGCGGGCATAGGCCCAGCACATCTCATTTTTTTCCGGCCAGAAGCCGTCGCTGTATCCCTCTTCGGCCGCGGAAACGATCACCAGTTTTTGTTCTGGATCCTCCTCAGCCTTGAAGCGCATCAGGCTTTCCAAGGTTCCGTCCGCAGAATGACCATCATGCCGCGCGACCGCGGCGGCCGCGGCACAGGCACCCTCAACCACGATGATCTGGTGAGCAAAAGGATAGATCGCGCGGAGGTTGTAGCGAATGAACGGCTCCCCATTGAGCACGATCATCCCACAGCTAATTCGCACGCGCTTCGTCGCAGGTGAGCTTCGGTCAGTTGCCATCCGAAACCGCCCCAGCGCCTTGACCGAGCCGCGCAACCAAGTTTTTTTCCGCAGTGGATACAGCCTCTGCTGCCTCAAGGAACCGTTCGGCAGAAGGTTGGGCGAAGAGCGGCGCGAACTGCCGCAGACGATCCAACGACCAGTCCCACCAACGCGTCTGGAGCAACCGGACTCGCACCGCCTCCGGAAAGCGCCAGCGAATCACCCGGGCGGGAACTCCCCCTGCGATGGCGTATTCCGGTACGTCTCTGGCCACAACGGCTCCGGCAGCGAGGATCGCACCGATTCCCACGCGCACACCGTCTCGAATGAAGACGTTGGCCCCGATCCACACGTCGCTCCCAATCTCTACGGGCACCGTCTCCGGGAAAAGATCGCGATCGGCGAAACTAAGGTTGCACTGTCCTTTGGTTGAATAAAACACAGGTGAGGTGCTGATCAAATGGGTGGGATGTTCACCGAATCCCAACCTCACCTCGGGCCCCACGGAGCAGAAGTTGCCGAAGGTAGCCCCCGCGATGACCGAGTTTCGGCCAACATTGCAGAAGTTTCCCAACCTGCTGCGTATTAGCCACGCGCCCTCGAGAACGGTCACATAGTTGCCTACCACGCAATGTGAGACCACGGATCCGGGGCGCAAACGGAGGTGGTGTCCCAGGGAACTTCGAGCGACGGTAGCCCCATAGGCGACTTGAGCACCCCGATGTCGGAACTTGGCTCCAATATACCTCAATATCGTTTTCACCGAGGGCCTGAAGCACCACGAACGGCCGGCCCAAGGTCCGGCCCCACTCCTGGATGCACTGAGCCCAGCGCCGCGTCGTGCGGCGGTTCAGCCTCGGGGTGGGCTGCATGGGCCTGCGCGGGACGGACTCGTGAAGGTCGCGTCAAACAGATGGCCTGCAAAACAGCAAACATCGCCGCCGGCATCGAATTGACTACGAAGGCAGCCTCGATGGCCTGGTCCGCTGCGACCTTGGCGAGATTGATCCCCGCGAAAAGGGTGTAGACGGCCTGGCCCACCACTGCGCTAAAGACCGCCGCCCCATCTGGATCCTCTCCGCGGCGGTGCGCACTGGCCCGCTTGAGAGCGGTCGAGAGCAGCACCAATTGGATGCCCACCAGAGCAGCCGCCGATCCCCAGCCTAATTGCACTGCGGTGTCCAGGTAGATGTCTTCTGGATCGGTTATACCAGTAGCGGCGAGACCGCCGAAAGGGCGCTGCTGAGCCTCATGCCAAAGCATTTCTTGCATGTGAAAACGCCAACTATCCGAACGATCGATCGACTCCGCCTTGCCGGTGGCCAGACCAATCAGGTCGGTTGACCGCCACCTTTCGAGCCATTGAGCAAGGCGATGCTCAGGAAGCCAAGGCAACGACACAAGCGCAGCGCAAGGGATCAGGCCTAATAGGCTCATGGCCACCTTCTTTCGCCAAAAGCAATAGCAGCAGATCAGGGTCTCAACCTCGAGAACGATTGGGGTCGCCCGCGAGAGCGAAGCCAGCCCCAGAGCCCAGATTATCGACGCCAGGGCGAGGACCGGCCCCGTGGCCTCCCGCCGAGTATCGTGAAGCATTAAGACCAGCGGATAAATGATCACGAGGATGAACCCGGAACAATTCGCTCCGCCATACGCTAACATGCTGAACCTCCAGGAGCTGCTGTCTTGCACGTCCTTGGCCGTTGCCGCCCAACTATACGCAGTGAGCCCCACTACCAAAGCCAGCATAGCGGACAGGCACAAGGCCCAAACCAAGACCTCCAGATCCCCATAAGCCCTTATCCAGGCACGCGCGAGGAGGTAGAGAATCAGAGCTTCCAAGCCGCCTCGGACCAGCACGATGGTGGTGACCATTGGGTCTCCGTCTGCGCCGGGCTCCTGGAACAGTGCAACAAGCCCGCTGGTGACGATGAGCAGCCAAAGTGCGGCCACGACCCGCGCGGAGGTTCGGTAGTAGTCGCATTGGCAGCCTCGCTGGCCACGGATGAGCCACAAGATCGCCATTCCCCAGATCGCAAGAGAAAATGGACCCACCGGATAACCGCTCACCTGCCGAGAGAACATCAGACTGTATGCCTGAAGCGGTCCGCACACAGCAATGAATCCGGGCAACATCCATTTGGGGTTCCGGATGCTCGCCAGGCCAATGATCAGAAACATTACTGCCATTACGCGCGGCAGCAGGCGGAACCATAAGCTCGACTCCATGGTTCGGAAGACCACTCCCAACACCAGCGGCAGAGCAAACAATCCCACCATGACAGCCTTGCGCAGGCGGGCTGCGATTCCGTCCGGGTATCCGTTCGGGACGGTAACAACGCATGCGCACCCAAGCACCCTCTGTGTTCCTGCAAGCGGGCGCCGGATCTCCATCGGTAAAACCGTCACTGATGTCACACCAATGCCGAGGCTTTCGTCCCGAAGCCTGCTTTTCGGTCTGTCATATTCAGCCTCCATGCCAAGCGGCTCCTCGCAATTCGACGCTTTCTTTTGTGCTTTTTTGGAGGCTCTGTGCCAACCGCGCGTAAACGTCCCCGAGTCGTTGAGCCTGGATCGAGGCGTTGAATTCAGCCTCCACTCTGTGGCGCGCGGCCACCACCATGACCCCCCAATCCTGCGCGCGGGCGAGAAGCTGTGAGAGTCTGGCGGCCAGCGCCTGCGGATCACGTTCAGGAGCTAGGAGACCGGTCACGTCGTCTTCAATGACGTGTGGGATATCACAATGCCGAGTGCTCACCACCGGCATGCCTGTAGCCGCCATCTCGATGATTGTCACCGGGGCTCCACCTTCGGTATCGCCATTTTGCGCGGTCACGCTTGGGGCTAGAAATAGGTGATGTCGATAGGCCTCACGGAGTAGTGTGTCGTAAGGTTGGTAACCCAGCAAACGCGTACGCTCTGACAGGTGGTTCCTCTGGATCGCCTCAAGAATCCGCACCTTCTCGGCCAAGGCATCCGGATCGAGCCGTGCGTCTCCAATGAGAGTGACTTGGAGATCGACTTTTCTGGCCAGAAAAGCCAAGGCTTCGATGGCATAGGGAAATCCCTTCTTCTCCACGAACGAGCCGGCGAGCAGCACTCTCAGGGTTTGACCCGGTGTCCAATGCCTTGGCTTAAAGGGCAATCGGTCCAACTCGACCCCCAAGTGATGAATCTGGGCCTTTTCTGGGGGACAATCGAGCTTTAGCAAACACTCGCGCATATGCGGCCCTTCGCAAAACACCCGATCCACGCCTGCAAATAGCTGCCGGTAGCGACCCTTCCAGACCGGCGATTCAGCGGGCAGGCGTTGGACATCGTAGCCGTAGAAGGTGACGACGTGCCGAGCGCGCACCAGCCGTGCCGTCCAGATATTCTCACAGGCCACGTTGCCGAAATGGGAGTGAATGATCCCGACGCGCTCGCGACTTGCCACACGGGTGGTAAAAAGCCATGGAATGCCCAAGCGCCGATGCAGCTTCAAGGTGAACCCAAAGAGCCCTCGTGCTTCGGACTCCACCCACAAAGGGTGGACATCGAACCGGTCCAGGTTCTCTGTCTGCCGACAAACCACGATATTCGCCACTCTCCCCTCAAGCTGCCGAACCTGCGTGCGTAGCCAACCCTGAGTCAGCGGCAACCATCGATCGACGCAGTGCAAGACGCGTAGCCCTAATGTCCCTGGTTCTCGATCGCTCACAAGCGGCCGACCAGAAGGTTCCTGAGCTCTCTGGCCTGATCCCGGTTCAGAACCCAATTACTAGCCAAATACAGGACCGCCCCTTCCAAGATCAGTAGCCCTGCTCCGGCTCGGGGTCCACAAAACCCGACCACGGGCGTAAGGCTCCAATGTACCAGCAACGCCATGATCGCACTGCAGATCAGCGGTCCCTTGATGGGCGCGAAGATTGCCCGGACCGGCAGCGACAGCTGGCGGAAGGCGAAACACAGAGTGAATGGGGTATTGAGCAGCTCAATCAAGAGATAAGCTCCACAAAGCCCAAGCAACCCCCAGTGCAGCCCAACCACAAAAGCCACAACTGTGGCGGCCGACGAGCAAGCGCCGATCCGGAACATGAGGTCGGTTCTCCCCTTAGCCTGGAAAATGACTCCGCTGGTGGTGAGAACCGATTGGATCAGGCCGAGCGGACACAAGATCAGTAACAACGGGACGACCGGTGACCACTTCGGGGAAAGGAAGGTAGTCACCGCTGGCTTCGCGATCGCCATGAGACCGGCCATGAGCGGAAAAGTTACCATGGCGATGAACCCGACGGCGCCAAAGTAGCCGCGCCGGAATGTGGCTTCATCATTCTGCGCTCGCGCCAAAGCTGGAAAGAGGGTTCTCCCCACCATGCCCGAGATGGTCTGTAACGGGTAGAGGATGATCTTGGATGCCATGGAGTAAAATCCCAAGCTCTGAGATCCCAACATGCGTCCGATGAGCAGGCTGTCCGCATTCCGAATCAAGTAGTTAACGGTTGAGAATCCGGTCAAGTTCAGGCTGTAGTTCCAAACCGATTTCAGTTCCAGGAAGCTGAATTGCGCTCGCGGCCGCCACCCGTTAAGCCGCCACAGCAACACCGCAGAAACCGCATTATAGCTGAGGGTTTGTGCCACCAGGCTCCACAGGCTTAGGCCGCTAAGGGCCGCTGCACAGGCAACTGACGCTCCGAAGGCGCAGGAAAGGATCTCGACGCGAGCCAGCCTGGCGAAACGCAGGTCCCGTTGCAGCAGCGCCTGTTGCACCGTGGAACCTCCCGCAAGAATAAAACTGGGAGCCAGAGCCCACAGGATCCAGGTCAGCCTGGGGTCCCTGAAGTAGTAGGCCGCCGGAACAGCTACCAGGGCCACCAGCCCGGCAAGGCTGCAGCCCACGGCCAGGTTGGTCCATAGCAAGGTCGAGAGAAGGGTTTCGGAGACCTCCTCGCGCTGGATGACCGCGGAGGAGGTTCCCAGGTCGCGAAACAGGTTTGCTAAGTTCGTCACCACGAGCGCCATCCCTATCAGCCCGTAATCTTCGGGAACAAGAATACGGGCGAGCAATGCAGTGACCAGCAAGGTCAGGATTTGCCGCACCCATTGTGAGACCAACGACCATCGTGTGGCTCTGATCGTTTTCCTCCTCAAGGACGATTTGTTGACGGCGCGCCCCTCCGGCCTGGAGAGCCCAGCTTCGCTCGAGCCGACAGCCGGGCCACTCACTTGAGTAAGCATGGCAGATTGATGCATTGCTTGACCGCCTGTTCGGCGGCGGGACAACCTCGCACTTTCTCGGGTCCGGGGTGGACCTGGCTGACAAACCAGCGGCCAGGCATCAACCCCAACTCCGATCTTGCCCAAGACAGGTCGGCTTTGCGATCAGCAGGGACGAGCACGGGGTACCGGAGAAAGACAGGAGTGGATTGCGGAATCACGGCGACGCGGGAGAAACCGCGTTGATCGCACCACAAATCCCAGCGAACCGCGGTCTCCCTCCGCAAGCGGTTGTAATGGTCTAGTTTCGCGAACTGGTTCTGCGCCAAGGCCGCGATAGGATCGGGCATGCGACATCCATAATCAGGGGGGCGCTCGCCGCGGATTTCGCTTTCCGACGTCGAGACCAATCGCTCGCCGCCAAAGCCAGCGCCGGCGACGTCCTTGAAGAACCAACCGAAACGGTGTGTGCACTCGTAAAAGTCGAGGGCCACATTGGCCAGTTGCTTTTGCACGCGATCGAGGGAAGGGCTTGGTGCCCGCGCCCAAAAAGACCGTAAGTCCTCAGCGAGATCAGGCCTTGTGGTCGCGGCAACGCCACCTTGGATCGTGTTGAGGATCTTAGAACGCTCGAAACTGAAAAATGAGACATCGCCGAAGCTCCCGATCATGCGGCCTTTGAACTTGGCGCCAGTGGCGTGAGCACAATCTTCGATAACAAAGAGGCCGTGTTGCCGTGCGAACTCGATCAGTTGTTCCAGATCCCTACAAACCAGGCCATAGAGGTGGTGGATCAAGAGAGCCCGTGTACGGTGGGTTAGTTTGGCCGCGAGACGGTGAACATCGACCCCGTAAGTATCGAGCTCGATGTCAGCATAGACAACTTTGAGGCCGGCAAAACGGACCGCGTTGGGGACGGCCACACAGGTGTATCCAGGTACAATGACCTCGTCGCCCGGGGCAAGGTTCAAGGCATGCAGGCAGGCACTGAGGGCAACACGGCCGGCCATAAAAGCGTGCGACTCATAGAGTCCAAACTGCCGGCTGAACACGGAGGAGAACTCCTCTGCCAACCGGTAACTGGTCCAGCGATCCCGCAAACGGCTCCATCGTTGTGCGACCTCAAGATCGTCGCGGTCGAGGGTCATGGAAACAAAAGAGGGCATGGACAAACGGCCACCCGTCACCGCGGCGCGAGCGAAAGCGAACGGGGCCCTAGCTACCAACCGTGCGCAAGCCTTGGCAATTTTCGGGATTCTAGCGGTCAGGTGCGCCCGACGCTCAGACATAACTCCAACAGGCGGTTTGGGTAACACGGGCGGGGAGGTGGGAAGATCAGGTAAGGCAATTCCGAGACCCCGGTATGACGCCGACCTTTTCGCGAGCGCTGACGAAACAACACCTGTCCAATCTCCGTGCCCTGGCTTTCAGAGTTCGAGCGAGTCTCTCACCGCATCAACAACATCTTGCACATCCTCGTCGGTCAATCTGGCGGACAGCGGCAGACTCACGGTCTGGCGCCCGATGCGCATCGCATGCGGAAAATCTTCCGGACGCCAGCTGAATCGCTTCTGGTAATAGGGGTGCTCAGGAATGCTCAGGTAGTGTACACCAACGCCCACGTTACAGCGGGTCATAGCATCCAGGAAGGCGTCGCGGCCAATCCCTGTCCGCGCCTGGTCCACAAGCACGGTGTAAAGATGGTGGGCATGGCGGGTACCCGGCGGATCCTTTGGGGGGAGGGTGAGCGGCAGTTTCCCCAATTCCCGATCATACCGCTGCCAGATTTCTCGCCGGCGCTGCCAGCAGAGCTCCACCCGGCGGAGTTGGTGGATCCCGATCGCGGCCTGCAGATCCATCATGTTATACTTAAATCCACACTCCACCACCTGGTAGTGTTTGTAGCCCTCATCCGAAAAGCGTTTCCAGGCATCCTTAGACATGCCATGCAAGGCCATCACTTTGCAGCGTGCGGCGGCCTCCGCATCGCGCGCCAAGATCATGCCTCCTTCTCCCGTTGCCACGTTTTTCGTGACATAGAAACTGAAACAACCAAAATCACCGAAGGTGCCTGCACCGCGCTTCGCAAAGGTGGTTTCGATGCTGTGCGCGCAGTCTTCAATGAGCTTGAGACCATGCTTCTTGGCAATGCCGCATAAACGCTCCATCTCACAGGCGCGCCCCCCGAAGTGCACGGGCAGCAGGGCACGCGTGCGCGGAGTGATTCGGCGTTCCACCTCGCCAGGATCGATATTCGCGGTGTCCGGATTTACGTCAGCCAATACTGGGGTGAGGCCAGCGTGGATGATCGCGTTTACGGTGGCGCAGAAGGTCAGCGGTGTCGTAATGACCTCGTCGCCCGGGTTCAGACCGGCGGCCAACAGGCTGACATGCAACGCCGCAGTGCAAGAGTTCACCGCCACCGGATGCCCCCAACCCCCTTTGTAGGCGCCGAACTCCTGTTCAAACTGGGCCACCCGTGGGCCGGTTCCCAACCAACCGCTGCGCATGCTGGCGGCGACTTCGGTGATCTCGTCTTCCTCAATCCTGGGCGCACCGAAGACCAAAAAATGCGCGCGTTTCCTTCTCATAACAGCCTCCTTTGATTAGCAGCTGAGGCTGGTCACCCAGCCTGGTGGCACTCCTCCCCCTGTCCCAACGTTTAGCTGGGATTGCCAGGGCTCCGAATCACTCGAGGTTCACGACCCCATTTACCGCTGCGACCGGCTTGCCGTTCCAGCTTGCAGCGCGAGCCCCTTCGGGCAACCGGAGCGATAGTGGAACCTTGAAAGCGCTGTGGAAGGCGGGTGCGCTCACGCGAACGACAGTACGTCCGTCAGAAGACGGCAGCGGAGTGATGCTCAGGTGCGAACGCCGGTATAGCCACAAAACCAGTTCGCCTTGGGTCGCCTGCCAGGCCTCCTTTTGGTGGCTCAGGTCCTCCAGCGTCCGCTCGAACTGGGGCCAGTCCTTGATCTCCCAGCTATGGCCCATGTAGTGAAAAACTGCATCCTCGGTTTCTTTGGCCTTCTCCAGTGCTGCCGTGACGACTCTCTGATCCTGGTATGCATAGGCCGAAACCGGCAAGGCGAACATTTTCAGATCTCGCAGGACCGGCGTGCCCGGGTAGGTTGCGCGTGAAGAGAGAAAACCACTTCTCCGGACCGCGCCCGCAATGTAGTTCCCGCCGCAGTCGAATGCCTCGCACTCGCCATAGGGGTAAGCCATCGAGATGACCGGGCGGTTTGCCAAATGCTCGAGCAATCGTCGGCAGCCCAGGCATTCTTCGATCGCCTCCTCGGGCGTGCAGGAGTATAGGTAAGGATGGGTTAGCGTGTGGGCTCCAATCTCGAATCCGGCGTTGGTGAGCAAGGGGATTTGCTTGAGCATGGGGCAGTCTCCAACCAGGAAAAACGTTCCCCGAATAGCACGGGACTGCAGCGCAACTACGAGCCGAAGGTCGGCGGCGCTTCCATCGTCCCAGCTCGTCAGGATCACGATCCTTTTGCCGTAAGGGACCCAAGGGACTTCGGGAAAGGCGCCATCCGGCAAATCTCCTTCGAAGCCCAGGTCACCCACGACTGGGGTGGAGGCCAGAACGTTCAACAACTCGGCTCCCTGCCGGTCCCCGATTGCATTCCAGATGGGTAACTCGGTTCGGCCCAATCCTGGAGCGGCCACGTACGGGCTAACGAGCGACTGCGGGGGCATCACCCGGTGCGTAAGGCTCAGATTAAAATCGGTGAGGCTAGCAGGTCCGTGCAGCGCGACAATCGGGCTATCAGCATAAATGCGCACCGGGTAGTAACCCGCCACGACTTTCCCACGCGCCCCACTTTCTTGCTGCCATTCTATTGGCGGGTGTGTCAGTGCTAACCGCCGGTCGATTGTCAGCTGGTAAAATCCCGCGGGCAGCCGATGCTCAAGTCTCGGCTTGTCCCCGGCAAGATCCAGTCCAACGCAAAACCATCCCGTAAGCTCTGACGGCCCCTCTAGCGCAGTGAACGTAATCGACAAGATCGACACAGTTTCCCTCTGGATTAGCCCCGTCTTGATCACCTGGACCATGTCCTTGGAAGCGTTCAGCAAGACTAGAATAGTGTTGGTGGCCATTTTCTTGGGGTCCTGAAACTCGTTCAGGTTGAAACTATAGGGGGGCGCCATATAGTCGTTGACCTGCGGCAGCAACGCATCGCTCCGAGCGATTTCCAGCACCTGCCCGCCGTAACGTCCTTCCCCCGGGCCCATCACCAGGGTCATTCGCCACCACCCCTTCTCCAGCACTCGTGGGAGCTTCCAGGAATAGTTGGCGAACCGTCTGGCCCCGGCAGGCAAGCAGACCCCTCTTGGCCCCTCGGCCATGAGAGGCAGGTACCCCCCATCCGCGTCGTCGGGCTTGAGGACGATCACGTCCTCTGAAGACGCGGCCAGGCATTCGCCCCAGCAAGCCTTTACCAGCACCGCGCTAACCAACAGCCCAAGGCGGGCTTTTTGAAACAAACTCAAATTGACTCCGTCATCCCGCGCTAGAGGTGCGACGGAATGCGTTCGAGCGCTTGAGGAACAACAAGGGCTTGAAAAACAAAATGCTCAAAAGCCAAGGAACACACACCAGAGCCGTGTTGAAGAGAACGGGCATCGTAACCCCCTGCAATAGATAACCTCCCAGGGCCAATGCCACCGCCAGTCCGGGCAAGAGCCAGTCCACGTTCTTGCGGGCGAAGGTTAGGGTCCAGGCAGCCAGCACGGCAAACAGCCCAAGCTCGGGCCAACTGAACGCAAGAGTGACCCCCTGCAAATAAAAACAAGGCGCCACCACCCGAAATTCCCGTCGAAACCGAATGCATTGCACGATGACTCCACTCGTTAGAATGATCATCTGCGCCATCAATGCCACACGATTCACGCCTCCCTGAAACCAAGAGCCTATCGCCAAGGGGAAATGTGTGAGAATCCAAGCGCCTGCCCCAGCTCGGATGAGATCCACCCAGTTCTGCCAGCATTTCATCATCTCGATGAGGTTGTGCCCCTCCATTCCAGGCCCCGGGATTTCTCGCCGGAACAACGACGCCGGGTGCGGTGCCGGAAAGACCAGCAAACCAATGCCTAAGATCAGCAGTAACCAAGAAGCCAGCATCGGCGCAGCATATCGAATCTTCGAGTGAACGCTACCCCATTTGCAGCCAATCGAGCGTGGCCCCCTTTCCCGTCCGGCGCGGATTCACGATCCTTCCGTCGTTCGACGGCTGGCACCACCACTCCCACTCGCCGCTGGAATCGACACAACCGTTTGAGCCGCTCGCTCACCGGGGCCCGACCAGCTCCCTATAATATGCGTGCAGAACTCGATCCACATCCTCTTGCGCCAGAAAATGCTCGCTCCTGTCTCAGGGCACCCGAAACCGACGTACCATCCCCAAGCCGGCCAGTTGTACCCACGGAGGCGCGGTCACCGGCTCGGTGAGATCGAGAGCGCCGGGCACACTCCGTGCACGTCACTTCGCAGAACCCCTTTCTCCCTTCGTGCCCGTGCCCAGGGCACGGCACTCGTCGTACCGATCGTTCACTACCGATTAACGTCTCTAAACTAATTGCACCGACAACGCAAGAATAAATCACACCTCGAGTGTCCGATTTGAGTTACCTGGCAAGTTCATCTCGGCCGGTCGGGCTACAAACCTCAAGACCGTTTCATCCCCTGGTGAACCGGTCAGATCTTGAAATCACAGGGCGCTCGGTGGCCGGGGATGCAATCCAACGCCCACCGGTATTCTCGAATGCATTGCCGAGGGCTTTGTGCGAGCTCTTGGCAGAACATGATTAAGTATTTCTTACATGTTCCGATATCAGTATCAGATGTTACCTAACCAAGAACGGTTTAGGGATCGGGATCGTTCGTTCAGAAGAAATGAAACCTGCAGTCCACAACTCGAATTCGAACCGTTTTTCTCCAAGGAAAACGAGAGTGCTATCCTTGCTCCGGCTGGGACGAGCGCTTTTATGGGCCTTGGCGGCGGTCTGCGCCGCGGATGACGCCAGCCTCTTCGATCTGTCGATGGAGCAGCTCTCGCAAGTTGAGATCAAGTCCGACATCGCCTCGATCAAGGCCAAACCCTTGCGGGAACAGCCAGGAATCGTGTCCGTCGTTACCAGCAAGCAGATCGGCGAGACGGGCGCGCGCGATCTCTCGGACATCCTGATGCTCGTGCCCGGATTTGCTCTCGATACAGACGTCCAATCCATGGTCGGCCTGACGTTCCGAGGCTTGCAGGGACAGGAAGGCAAGGTCCTGCTCATCGTCGACGGCATCGAGGTGAATGAGCCGCTGTACGGGTCCTTGCCGATTCTTAACCATGTTCCAGCCGAGATAATCGAAGAGGTCGAGATCATCCGCGGGCCGGGCTCGGCGATGTACGGCGGGACATCGGGGCTTTCGGTGATCCGGGTCACTACCAAAGGGGCTGGGCAGAATGGTGGCTACGCGGTGGTGACACCAGCCTACGCGGAGGGGGGGTTCTCCGAGAGAGTCGCGACCGGCTTGGGCTACGCCAAGAAAGACTGGCGCTTCTCCTTTAATGGCGCGTACACCGACACTCCTCTTTCCAATGGCAAATACACGTCACTCGACGGGACTACAGTGGATCTCACGCACCGCTCCGACATGAATCCACTCTTTCTGGATTTTGGAGGCGGCTGGCGCGACCTCGACATGAGGTTGATCTTTGATCGCTACCATTATCAGGACGGCGTCTACTACGGCGATCCACCGCAGACGCCGAGCGACACCCGGTTCGATTCTGTTCTGGCGAGTGCGAAGTACGATCTGCATCCGGCGAACTGGCTTAAGCTTACCCCCGAGTTCACCTACCGCAACCAGACCCCTTGGTTTGTCACCAGCCAGGAGGAAGGGAACTACGACGTCAGAACCGACCGCTACCAGGCCGATCTGAACGGCGTAGCTGAACTGACGAGCAACTCGGGGCTTATGATGGGCGTCCGTTATTTCCGAGACACCGCCGAAGCCGTTGAAACCGGCGATCCGCTCGAACCCGCCTCCACCTATTACGACGGCCGCTCAACCATTTCGTATAACGACATCGCAGGCTTCGCGCAGTATGATCTGGACACCCGCTGGGTGAACGTCTCGCTGGGTGGCCGCTACGAGGCTCATGATGCGGTGGGCGGCCACTTTGTGCCTCGAGCCGCCCTAACCAAGGCCTGGGACAAGTTTCATCTTAAAGCCCTCTACAGCCAGGCCGCCAGAATCCCAGGAATCAACGTCGTTCAAGCGGCAACGGATGGTAAGATTCAAGCCGAACAAACCACCAATTACGAGTTGGAGGCAGGCTACCGGTTTAGCGACTCCCTATCGGTGGTCGGAAATGTTTTTTACATTCAGGTGGATAAGCCAATTATCTTCACCGCAGACGCCGACAGCGACAGTGACGGTTACCATAACGGCAAGAAACTCAGCAGCTACGGCCTGGAGGGCGAGTTGCGCTGGAATCGTCCCCAGTTCTCGGCCTCCATGAACTACTCGTTCTACCGCGCCAAAGACAACGATATCGATTATCTGCGCGGTGATGAGGACCGTTTTCTGGCCGCCCCGGCTCACAAGGTCACGGTGAACGGCACCTGGCACATCCTAAAGACCCTGGACTGGAATGCGAACGCCTTCTGGTTGAGCGAGCGCCTGGCCTATACGGATTCCAGTGGGGGAGTAACCGCACTCGACCCTGAGTTCGTCATGAACACGTTCCTCAATTACCGTTTCCGCCAATTCTCCTTCGGCGTGGGAGTGGCGAACCTCCTGGACGTGAACCGGCTCGCGCCACAACCGTATGCGGGCCCTTCCGGTCCGATGCCGCTCATGGGTCGGGAAGTGTTTGCCAGATTGGGTTTTCAGTTTTGAGGTGGCTGACCCAAGCACCGGAATCGCATGAATACTGGGAACAACAAATCCGTTCTTCGTGGTTGGGGCCGAGTCGCAGGGCTATGGCTCATCGCCGCCGGTTGGTCGGTTAGCACCTGCAGCATGCAGGCGCAAACCGAGGACGGCGTCAAAGCCGCCTTCATCTACAATTTTGCCAAGTTCGTTGAATGGCCCGCAGCGGCTTTTGCCAGCCCGGCATCCCCACTCACAGTGGGCTTTATCGGCGGGGGCGGATTGGCGGATTCGTTCGAACAGAACAGCAAGGGCAAAAACGCCAACGGCAGGGATTTCGTGGTCAAAAGGCTAAGTGGGGTCGCTGAAGTGGAGCAGTGTCAAATGATCTATATCGCCGATGCGGCCCAGGTCGACGCGGTCACTGCGGCACTCAAGGGCAAGGCGGTCCTGATTGTAGGGGATCCAGAGAACCTGCTCGATTCCGGAGGAGCAATCCGCTTCATCAAGGAGGGAGCCAAAGTCGTGTTTGATCTCAACCTCACAGCGGCTGCCCAGGCCGGTTTAAAAGTGGATCCGAAGATCCAGAAAGCTGCCCGGACTGTCCGAGGAGGCTGAGAAGATTCGCCTGACCCATTACCGAGCATGAGAAACTGGAGCGTAAGCACACGGTTGACGGCAGCAGTGAGCGCTGCCGTGGCCTTGGTTCTTGGATTACTGATCTTTTTGCAGGTCCGGCAGGCCTTCAGCGCCGCTCGCAAGCAAGCTTTTGACAACGCCGAAGAGATCTCCCAACGCTACGCGGCCCATATCGGACGCACTCTTAGCGAGGCGATGCTTGCGGCCCGCACCATTGGCCAGGCGTTTGAAGGGATGAAAATCGCTTGGGTTGACGATCGCAGCCTGTACAATTCGATTCTGAAGCAAGCGCTTTTGGTCAACACCAACTTCATCGGCGCTTGGAGCTGCTGGGAACCCAACGCCCTGGACGGAAAGGACAAAGATTTTGCCGGCAAGAGCGGCCATGATGCTTCCGGCAGATTCATCCCGCTTTGGCATCGTTCCGGCGCCGATGCGCAGTTGGAAAAACTCGCTGACTACACGAGCCCCGGTCCCGGGGACTATTATCTCAAGGTCCTCAAGCTGGGCTGCGAGACCCCCTCAGAACCTCAAACCTTTCAAGCCGGGGGATTCCGGGCCAATGTGATCGGGGTGACCGTGCCGTTGCGATACAACGGCGAATTGGTTGGGGCTGTCGGGATGCTGCTCCCAGCAGAGGAGCTCCAAAAAGCTGTGGCCTCCGTCCGCCCTTACCAGACCGGCTTCGCCCAACTGGTATCGGAGAGCGGTCGCTGCATAGCTGACGCCAACGCCAGCCGGATCGGCCAGACCTTATGGGCTGGAGAGGCGCAGTCCGCAGTGCGCAACGCGGTCCTGTCGGGCAAATCCTCGGCTCGCCTAACCTATTCGCAAACCCTCAAAACGGAGATGTATGAGGTGACCGTGCCGATCCAAGTGGGGCGCTCGGGCACGTTATGGGCCTTGGTAGTCCACCTGCCAATGGACAAGGTCATGGCGGGGGCGAATCGCTTGATGATCGGTTTTACTGTGTTGGGGATGGCGGGCTTGCTGATCACCATCCTGATCGTCCTGTGGCTGGCAGCAGCGATCTCTCGGCCTCTCCGAGTGATCAGCGGGGAACTCGGCCAAATCGTCGACTCGGTTGGAGAAGCTGCGGCGCAATTGCGCAAGGCGAGCCGATCCGCAGCCGAGAGCGCCACCGCTCAAGCCGCCTCGCTCGAGGAGACCAGCGCCGCGTTGGAGGAAATGTCCAGCATGACGCAACGCAACAGCCATAGCGCCGAAGAGGCCAACCGCCTCGCCAGAGAGGCGCGCAAGGCCGGGGATGAGGGCGTCCGGGACGTGCAGGAGCTAAACACAGCGATGCAAGCCATCAAAGCGTCGAGCGGTCGCATCGCCCAGATCATCAAGACGATCGATGAGATTGCCTTCCAGACGAACATCTTGGCCCTGAACGCCGCCGTCGAGGCGGCTCGGGCGGGTGAAGCGGGCTTAGGCTTCGCGGTCGTGGCCGATGAGGTGCGAAGTCTCGCCCGGCGCAGCGCCGAGGCAGCGAAGGAGATCGCGGACACGATCGAAAGCGACCTACACCAAACCGCCCAAGGCGTCCAGATCAGCGCCAAGGTCGACCTCACCTTGCAGAACATCGTCATCCACGCCCGTCAAGTGGACGACCTGGCGACCGAGGTTGCCACCTCGTCCCGGGAGCAAGGCCAAGGAATTGCACAGGTCAATCTTGCTGTCGGACAGATGGACAAGCTCACCCAGACGAATGCGGCGCACGCGGACGAGAGCGCCGGAGCCGCCGCAAGGTTACACGCTCAAGCTGAGGCGCTGAAGCATGCTGTAGTCTCACTCTTGAACCTGGTGGACGGTCAAGCGGGCCGCGGGCGACGAGCCGGTTCGCCAAGCCCAAAGTCAACGTCCGCGCTCGCCGCCAGCCGGGAAGCGCCCACCCGCCTCCTGCGGCCGGTGGACTTTGGCGGTCCCAGACCCGTGGAGCGACCTCAGCCACACCCAGACCGGTTCGTTGGGTTCGAGGCTCATACCAAATCCTTCCCCTCGGCGGATCGTCCGGAGGAAAAGGGTTGAAAAGGTGCCGCAAGGGGTTAGCATTCTATCAAGTCTGCGGTTCGTCCGCAGGGCAATACTGGTCGGGACGTAGCGTAGTTTGGTAGCGCGTCTGAATGGGGTTCAGAAGGTCGTGAGTTCAAATCTCACCGTCCCGACCATTGACAATCAAGAGGTTAGAACGAATCCAACCCACTCGGAAAAACGCTGCTTTGCCACCCCTTTGCCACTAGTTCGGGAAGGGGCTTTTTGCGTCGCCGGAAGCGCTTCGTCCGCGCTTTCGCGCACCCAAAAAACACTCTTCCCGGCGCGGTCCGTTGTGGTTTCTCTGGCCACGGACGAAGCGGGCCGCGTCGGGAAACCAGAGAAACAAAATGAAGCGCAATGCAGATTCCGTCAGTCGTCTAAACGGCCGCAACATCGCCCCCAAATCCGCCAAGCCAACCCCGTCCCCCGTAGTCACGCCGCGTCAGCACGCGGGTGAGCTCGAGGTTTTCTACGGCCCAACTTTCGGGCAAAAAGAAATCGCCCGGGATACCATCGTCCGCGATGAGACCGGCGCCTTCTTCGTGGTCTACACTGACCAAAAAGGCAAAGTCATTCCCGGCGCTCAAACCCATGAGGTTGACGAACTCGAGGCCCTCCGGTTCGCCTGGGACGGCATGATCCGGTCGGACGGTTGGGCCGGCAGCGAGGAAGACCGGCTCAAGGTCGCAATCCGTGAAATCGAGTTCCTGACGGAGCAGCTCGAGCAAGAACGCCGGGCCGAAGACATGGCATCGTTCGGGCCGGATGAAAACGACGATCACCTTTTCGGCACCCTCGAGCAGGAAGCCGAGGTACAGCCTCGCCACCTGGCTACGTTGCGCCAGCTCGCGCAGAAGTCTGGGACGCCCGTCTGGGTCCTGGTCAAACAGGCAGTTGAATCGTTCGCCGAAGCACAGGCCTAATCCGGAGATACGACTATGACTATCACTGCCACTACCACCAATGCCCCACAGTCCACCGGGCCCACGCGAGAGAACACCAGGCGCCCTGAGTTCGAGCTTGTGGCGCACTTCCACTCTGTTGACGCTGGCCAGCCGTCTGCCCTGTTCGTTGGGGTTTACGACGATGACACGCTTTGGCTTTGCGATTCGGACAATCGTGAGCAAGCCACTGGCGAGCCGCGCCAGGTCACCCTCGCGGAGTCCGTTATGTGGATGCTTGAGCTTTCACGCACACAATCTCTCGAGCCACAAGGCGAGGGCTTTGTCCCTTGGCTGAGTAAGATCCATACTGCCTTGATGGCCCGCGCCGTCGAGCCGTCCATAAACACCAAGAACTAAAGGAGCGACCATGAGAACCACCAAAGACTTGATCGCCGAACTCCGCGCCGAGGCTGCCACCGCTGCAATGGTGATGCTCGCCGTCGGCTTTCCTAGCGAGAGCAAAATGGTCCGTTCCGATCAAAGCGACGCTGATGCTCTCAAAGAGCTCAATGGATTGTGCCAGCGCGGAGGAACGCCGCTTGGCTACATTCGATTGGAACATCGGCAGGGCAATAGCCAGGCAGTCAAGTCCAAGGTCCTGGCAGAATGGGAGGATGAGGAAGTCCCAGGGCAGGTGCTCCGGGACATCACGCTCCGGATGGCAGACGACCTGGAGCGCCAGCATGGCCTTTACTTCCGCCTGGGGCCACCGCCCGAAGGAGGCGAGGCGCAATGAAGACCAGAAACACGGAAGACTTGCTCCTCGAGCTTCAGGCGGAGGCCTCTGGCGCGGGAAGGGCGGTCCTCGTTGTCTGGCTTGACGATGCCGTCAAGCTGGTCGCCTCGGACGATGCCGATGCGCAGACCAGGTTAAATGACCTAGCCCAGAAAGGGAGTTGTGCGATCGGATTCATCCGTATCACGGGTTCCGGAGATGAACTAACGGTGTCGGCCCGGCCCTTGGACGAAACTGCCCACGTGCCGGAGGTGCGCGACTTCCTTGACCGATTCCGCAACCACAGCGCGGACTTCTTGGAACGCGAGCTTGGCGTCTACGCTCACCGAGTTCCGCACCAAGGCGGGAAGGAGGTGTTATGAAGGCCATACTCGGAAAGCCGATCGGCGAACTCTTGGCCATCGCTATCGTCCAGGAAGGCCCAAGGGCAGATTGGGATCCGACCGCCCTGTTCCGTGACTGGGCCGATCAACTATTCATCGGCTTTATCGACCGCGAACACGGCGACGCGGTCCCAGGAAAGCCGCTGCGCCACGTTAGTAGCCTCGATGGCCTGCGGTGGGTGAGGGACGAAATCTGCCGCCGCAACGTCAAACTGCCTGACGATGAGCCTTTCCTCCTCGACGTCGCGATCCGTGCCCTTGAGCAAAAGAACTTCGAGATATCGTGTGAGTTGCGATCTAGGGTCGCCTCCCATGCCTCGAGCCCAAAGGCGCAGCCAGAACAGGCAAAGGTCCAGACTGAGAGGAATTGAGCCTATGATCACCATCCCGCACTACACAGGCGAGAATCCGCCGCCGGGTGTCAACAACGATGCCCTGGATCCGGAGCTCAAAGTTCTTGCTGGCCATCTAGGCAAATGCGATCGCTTGTTTTTGGCCAAGAAGCTGGCGCGTTGGGCCCGGCAGCTCCGGCGGTCCGTCGATGGCCGTTACTCCTTCGGCAACCTACGGAAACAGCCGCCAAACGTGCTTCAGCGGAATTGACCTATGAGACACCCAACGCCCCCTTCTACCGCGCCAGCTCCGGACGAGGACGCTATCCTGACCATCGAGGAATGTGCGGCTTGGCTGCGCATCGGTCGCGGCACCCTGATCCGCAAGTATCAAAGCCACCGCGGCCGTCGGGTTGCGGTGGCCCTTTTTCATTTTATGGGGGTGCAGGCTGCGCCCTTTGGCGGACGTAGGGCGATCGTCGACCGGGACATTGGATCTACCTCGCCGCGGGCTTGGCGCGTCCTGGGGGCATTGGGCGACTTCGGAGAATTGGGGAATACCACCCAATTGATCCTACCATCGACCGCTCTGTATACCCGCCATCCCCTATCGCCGGATCAATCGTTGACACTTCCATCGCGTCATGCTGGCATTAAAGCGGTTCCCCATGAGAAGGCAATCGCAGATCCAATCCAAGACGCGGACGGGAAGAGGCGCGGATCCTAAGATATGACCCCAACGCCTCAAATACCTCCAGAGCCGTGGCGAAAAACATTCGAGCGCCTTGCGTTTAAAGCCATGGTAACAGGCAACTTTGGAGTATTCACTGTGCTCACAATCGCAGCGCTCCTGATTTACAAACTATCGGCCGCCGATATTAAGGAGGTTTTGACAAGCCTGATTAAGTCCTGGGGATGGCTAGGCTACCCCGTGGCCATCTTGACGGCCTTGGGGTCATGGCGCATCCTGATGTGGCGTGAAGGCTTCTATAAAGCTGAAATGGACCGGATTGTCGCCGTGAAAAACCAGGCCATTCAGGAGCGACTTGAACTTCCGTTGCAATCAAGTGTCAGAGTTAAAAAGTTAGAATGAAAACCGCACTCATGGTTTGCTTGATGCTCGTCGCGATCGGGCTTCCGTTTTGGATCCTGTATTGGGAAATGTTCCGGCCGGTCTGCCTGACTCGCCTCAGGTACCAATTGTTTAAGGCCAGAGATGACCTAAGGATTTTGGCTTTGAGGAACGGGCTTGCCGATTCAAAGCAGGCATACCGAATTATCGAGGGCAGGTGCAATGCCCTTATCCGCGTGCTCGACTACATAGACATCCAGAGCGTTTGCACGTCTCAACCGGACCAGCGAATCAAGCTCGAGGTACAGCGCGACGCGCTCATTATTGCCGAATCCCCGCCGGCAGTACGGGCGATTTGGGATGATGTCTTTCGCGTGGCCCAAGGAGCGATCGTCCTCAACTCCCCGGGGCTTGTGTTGCCCCTGCTCCCGATTGTTCTACTCTTCCAGGTGTGTGTGCTCTGGTTTAATCGAGCAAGGCGAGGAGCCCTAGCCGTTCAAGCCCGGGTGTGGGCAGCCGTCTATCTCGGTGGCGAACGCCTTCAGCCGGCCTAGACTGGCTGTTCGGTTTTACCCAGTAGCCCCGCTTGCCCTCTGGCCCACCGCAAGCGATCGCCCGTCAAAACCTCCCGTCTATGCTCCCGCGGGCCTCGAGCGGTCCTGGAGGCGATTAGCGAGGGTCAGGAATTGGGTTGCGGACCTAATCATCAGGCGTAGGGTGCCGCCGTTCGGGCTTTGGCGTTTGATGCAGGGCTCCACACCCCTGCGGAATAACATCATCCGCCATTGCCCGAACACCTCCACCATCCAAACAAAAGGCCCGGGCGACAGTCGCCAAGGAGGAGGGAATGGAACGAGCCCTAGTGTGTGAACAAACGATCGGTCGTCCGGGTTGCGAGCTTGGTATCATGCGAGGCCTGGAACCGCAAGAGAAATGGAAAAGCCGCCAGAGCTTTCACCCTGACGGCTTCCACATGCCCAAATTGCCGGCACCCAACACGCGGCGCCGGCAAAGCGTTTCAGTTCGCGGATCCAGATTCGGGCTTACGCTGGATCGCGATTTTCAAAAGAGCGTCATACATCCCGGGAGCGATCCGCTCTGCCTTGTCTTTCCGACGTTTTAACCAACAGCTCAACCGGTCAAGGTTGAGCTTGTCCGAGGCCTCGAATATCTCCGTGAGCTCAGGCCCAGAGAACTGGTCGGCGTCCGTTTCGCCCGTGACCATTTCCAAAAAGCGAGGTTCATCGTCGATCGCTGCAGCCGCGGCCGGGAACTCCGACGTCGCGAGTTGTCGAACCGTGACCGTCTTTCCGGAGGCAAGTTTCACCTCCACGGTTGCGAGCTTGGATGGTTCCATGTGGAACAAGGGTTAGGACTTCTCAGGCTCAGGCCTGAGCAGCCGGCGCGGGCAAATCCTCGAGGCGACTTTTTGTCATTCGCTCGAGGCGTGACTTGCGGCGCGCGGCCCACGCGAAAAACTCGCTGTTGATCCGCTCCCCCTCCTCGACGATGGCGACGATGTCCCTGTCTGGGAGGTTGTCGGGATCAAGTCCCGTGAGGAATTTGGCTTGGCCTGGTTCGTCGTCCATCACTCGGATGAAGTCCAGGTAATGTTTGATCCGAAGATGTCGGATTTTGGCGACGTTCCCAGAGCTCAAGGTCAAGCTCGTGGTCTGTTCTGGTGCTGGTGTGTCTTGTGGCATGGGTGGTCTTTCTGTTTTGGTGGTTTCACTGCTGCCAGGTCATGCCTGGCCAATTTCGTGGGCGTGTTGCTTGCTTAGGTCGACGAAGATTTTACGGCCCTCTGAGGACTTGAGGAAATCAGCGACCATTGAGCGATCGCTGTAGACGCCAAAGGTGATTCGATTGTCTATCCGGTTGCCGGCGCCCCCTCCGTTCGCGCCATAGAGTCGAGACTCGAGGCCTTTAGGTCCGCCCATGGCGTTCAAGTCGTCTGCGGTAACGACGTACTCACCGCGGTGCACGATGCCGGCCGGTTCCCACTTCGCGCCGGAGCCGGTGTAACCACCGCCAGCAAAGCCCACCGTCGAAGCTGTCATGGTCGCGATGCCGATCGCCGCCATGCCTGGCGCTGTCGTCGCCCCACCGGAGACAATGCCCAGGTAGGTCAGGATCGGAATTGCGATTTTTGCCCATATAATCGCAGCTAGGATGCTCTCGATGAACGAGGCCAGCATCTGCATGCCGAACTGTTCGAAGGCCGCCGCCGCCGACTGGCTTCCCATAATCACGTTGGTGAGGGCGTTGGCCAAGCCGTTCACGGCGTGCGTAATCGTCCCGGTGATGATCTGGCTAATCTGTTGCGCAGACGTGCCAATCGACTCCTTCATCTTCGTGAACGCCGCGGTCCACTGTTGGCCGAACTTGTTCGGGTCGGGCCCAAGGCTGCCGATCTCCTTGTCTTTGTTTTTCAACTGCCCGCGGGCCTCATCCAGTTTGGCCGTGATCTCCTGGCGCTTCTTGCTGTCCGCCTCCGCGTTGGCCGCTTTTTGCAGAAGCGCTACGAGCTCCTGCAGCTCGGCCCGTTCATCCTCGAGCAGGGTTTTGCGGACTTGCCATTTCTCTTGGGAAGTCTCCGTCCAGTTGGTCTGCAGCTTCACCAGGGCTTCATCCATGTCGATAAGGCTGTTCTTGGTTCTTTCGATCGCAGCCTGCGCCAACTTGAACTGATCCACCGGCATGGCGAATCCCGAGAAGTCTGGCTCCGCTTCCTCGCCGCCGGCGGCCTTCGCATCGCGCGCGCCGCGCTTGCCAGCAAACAATTGCCGGAAGGTATCGCGCGCCGATGTACCGGCCTTCCCGAAGGTGATCCCGAGTCCAAGGAAATCGTGCAACGCGCTCGTGAGGCCGATATAGGTGTCCTTGATCGCCTTGTTCAGAATCGAAGTGTTTTCCATGGTCTCCATCCACTTCTCCGTAAATGAAGGCATCGGCTTGATGTCCGGATGAAGTCCCTCGGTCCCGCTGGTACCGGTACCCAGGCCCTGGATCATGTTGAACGGATGGCCGATTCCAGAGGCAAGGGTTTTGATGGTCTGAAACTGAGCCTTGATCCGTTCGAAGGCATTGTGCCCGAGTGTTTCTACAGTGTCCCACAGGTAACGCCAGAGGCTTACCCAGGGCATTTCGATCCACATGAACAGCCTGGTCAAACCGCTCATGGACGCGAACGCAACCGTGTCAAAGGCCATCCAGACGTGAGACCAGAACTGGGAGCTTCCCAGGGTGCTGTCTATGGCGTTGGCTGCATATTCGCAAAACTTGTCGGCAGCATCCTCCCCAACCTCGAAAGCCGCCCGGATGCTGAGCTCAACGAACTCGCCGAACTTGCCCCGCTTCCAAGCATCGATCGCGATCTGCGCAAACGCGCCAATGTCCCGTCCCATGCCCGTTAGATCGATGCTCCCGATCCTCTTGACGAACTCGTTTAGCTGCGGTCCCAACTGATCCAGGATACCCAGGAACAGGCCCTGTCCGGCGCGCTTGATCCGGTCCATACCAACTTCGATCTCATGGAACATCGCGGCATTGCGCCCAAGCAACGAGGCAAAGCCAGTGTCTTCGCTGGCCTGGCGCATCGCGTTGAACACTGGAATCAGGGCCCCGCCCGATCGCCCGAACAGTTGCGTAGCGGCCGCGGCACGTAAGGTGGGGTTCTCCATACTCGCGATCGCCACTGCGATTTTTCGAAACTGCTCATCGGGCACCATCTCGAGCAGGTCGCGAAGGTTTAGATGCAAGTCCGCGATCGCCGTAGCGACCGGGCCCCCGTTCGCCTCCGCGTTCACCAACTCCTTGGACATGCGGTTCATCATCTGCCCCGCTGCGTTGCCGTCCAGGCCCGCGTCCTTCATCGCAATGCTTAGTTCGGCCAGCATGGCAGTGCTGGCGCCCGTGCGCTCGTGGAGCAGTTCGAGTTGAGAACCCGCTTCGATGATGCCAGCGAAGCCCTCTCTGATACCCTCGAGCGTTAGGGCAATGCCGGCAATCTCAGCAAAGCCGATAGCCAACTCTTTGACGCTCTCGCTAATGCGGGTCGCGCCTTCTTGAATTTCGCGGAAGCCGCTTTGGACGCTGGATAGGCCGGTCAGTCCGAGTTTAATCGTTAAGGCGTTTGTTTCGCTCATGGGTGCATTGGGTCAGTGGTTTGGACGTGGAAAGTAAAAGCCCGTGCGCCTGCTCAACACAGGGGCACGGGATAGAGCGCGCGGCAGACAATCCGCGGCCGCTTAGAGCGGTATGGCCTACCGCCCCGCGGAGGAAAGTGAAGATCATTGTGCCCGCTCCTTCTCGCGGAGCCAGGCTTCACACTCATCCATTGGAAGGCCCAACGCCGTTATAGTCTCCGACTGCCATTCCAGTAGCAGGGCTTCCGCTTGTGGGATCGTCAAACCCGCGAACTTTGGCGCTAGCTTGCGGATCCTGCCAACCACGCGAAGCACCTGCTCACGACATTCCTTCTCCCATCTGATCACTTTGAGGATTGAGACGTATTGCCTGTCCTCAATCTCAAGCTGCCGCTCAAGTCGCCGGTTCTGCGAATCCATCTTCTTGAGGAACGCGGCTTCACGGGCATTGAGTTTCTCGGGAGCAGGACTGACCGACAGCATAGCCAGGTCGGGAAGGAGTTCGCACAGATACACCCGGGAACCAATGAACGCCGGTGACCCTTGGCGCTTCAGCCGTTGCAGGATAGGAAGCGGGATCCCAAGCCTCCCGGAACAGTGGCCCAGGGAGTCGTATACGGGAAGCCCCCCCCTGCCACTTTCAGAGCCAGCCTTGGCCATTCGCGCGTTTTTTTGCTTTTTGCTCCTCATACACGTGAATCTGGCTAAGACAAGTCACCCCCGGGCCTTTTTGGCAAAAAAGAGGTTTCCTAACGATTTATGGCGCATATAGATAGGCGCTATTCAGCGTATTGGTAGCAGCCCTGGCTGGTAATGGAATCGAGTCGACCGAGTAAGCGATCAGACTGACGCCTCACCCTTAGCCGCATACGCGCCAGCTTGCATCGATGCCGATCACCCGCATCGTTGCGCCACTTGCGCTTGGCGTTGGCTCTGGCCAATGGCAGCAGGCTCGAGCGATGCGTGTAGTAGCGGGTCAAGGCCTTGCTGCCCATTGCATGCGTGCCCCACAAGGCGTCAGGCCTCGATGCTGCACGCGCTTCGCGCCGGTAATCAGCCATGACTAAGCTATCGCTGTCGAACCGGTTGAGCCTCGGTGCGGGCCGATGAGGCACGGCGCCGACTGCCCCGCGGTACTGACCGGTTTGCATCAAGAACTTGCGCAACGTGATTGGATGGACCTTAGCGGCCTTGCCCGAAGCCTTGATGCCCAGTCCGCCACGATACAGTTCCGCCCCACGCTCGAGACGTCGCAGCGAACCGGGCTTACGGAAGTAACCAGGCGCACGGTTCAGACCGAGAGATCGTAGCCGATTCATCACCGCTCTTGGTGTGATGCCCAACTTTCTCGAGATGAGTGTGCAACCGAGACCGCGCCTGGCGAGGCGTCCGACTTTTCGCAACGCCTGACGGCGCGCAAGCGTCTTGGGTGAGACCTGGTAGACCATCACATCATTATCTCGCCGCCCCCACGGCGATCACTGCTGGGCAGCAGTGAGCCGTAGGAGCGGCGCCCGAACCATCCGGCCCGGGAAATTATGAGCGCGGAGGCGTTCACGGGAACACATCGAGCGACAACGTTGCCGTTGAAGCCGAGTTATCGCCGCCGCCCGCCGCAACGGTGATCGAGATGCAGAGGTACCGTCGGGTCAATGGTGGCAACCTGAACCTGGTATTGCCCGCGGCCGCGCCAATTCCGCCGGCGCCCGTGATGGTGGCGACATCCGAAATGCTGGTGAAGCTAAGGTTGTCGTCCGAGTCCTGAAGCGTGAGCGTAGCCGAGTGTGCATCTGCCAGATTTGGCAACGCCGTATAGGAAATCACGGCCTCAACTTTGGAGGGCAGTCTGGTGCCATGCGCCATGGCGAGCGGTTCACCGAGATCGATCCCGATTGTCGCTGCGGTTCCGCCTGCTGCCGGGAACGCGCAAGAACTGATTAAGTTGGCGTCTCTCATCGTTGGTTTGGTTGGTGGTTGTGTGGGTTAAGCCAGGACGGCAACGGAGACCTCTTTCGCGGAGCGCAGGAAGTTCGCCGCGTCCAACGCTGGCGTCAAAGCCATCCCGGTTACTGGAAGAAGAGCGTACCCCCGTCTCAAGGCACTCAAGCTATTG
>Ga0265314_10000174_pt1 | contig 95226 bp, 61 predicted proteins | sample 4126metaG_FD_203106 | JGI IMG/M metagenome (GOLD analysis project Ga0265314, IMG submission 203106) | Rhizosphere microbial communities from Carex aquatilis grown in University of Washington, Seatle, WA, United States - 4-1-26 metaG | ecosystem: Host-associated > Plants > Roots > Rhizosphere >...
CGCGGCGGGGCGGATGGCTAGACGCAACGAAGGCGCATATTCGTTAGAAATCTGTAACTGAGGAGCAACGACGCCAGACGCCCCGCCCCGCCGCAAGACCGCCTGGGATATTTTTAAAACACGCTCTTATAGCTCAGGCCAATCTCCTGCTGAGCCAGAAACTCAATGCCCCGGCTGGCCAACTCCAGTTCCAGGCACTCCTGATACACCGGCTCGACGAACCCGTAGCCTTTCACCTTATAGACCTCAAAACAGGCCCCGAGAATCCGGTGTGTTTCTTGTGCCAGGATCATTTCATTCACAGTTCACCTCCTGCTGCCTTCTGTGTGCTCCGAGTATTCCGTGGTTCCCTTCCCTCGTCAACTCACAGCCACAAAACAGGCCCCGAGAATCCGGTGTGTTTCCTGTGGCAGGACCAATTCATTCACAGTTCACCTCCTGCTGCCTTCTGTGTGCTCCGAGTATTCCGTGGTTCCCCCCACTCGTCAACTCATAGCCACAAAGCAGGCCCCGAGAATCAGGTGGTAACACTTTAGCTGGTAGTCTGGAGATCCTTACTCGAGGGCGCGATTTTCAGCAACGCCGCGGCCGGGTTGCTTTGGTGTCGAGGGGTTTTCTGTAGAGCGCGGCCTGAGCCTTGGCGGTGGATTGTATGAAAAGGGCCAGGAAGAACTCGTGAGATTTCTTGCCTTGACGGCGAGCGGTTTCAAAGAGGCTGCGCAAGACGCTATGGTCACAGCGGTCAACCCATAGATTGGTTCATTTCTTTCCATGCGCCGAAACGGCGTCAGGGCCAGATCGTCCTCCTCCGCCGTGCGCCGAGCCGCCCTGCGCTCTTGAAACTCACTCCTCCCTCGGGGCGTATCACCATTGATGCCATATGCCATGCTCGCCAAGGAGCCGATCCACTCGAATCCAGCCCAGTCGGCGCTGAGGGGCTGCAACATACGCGCTCATCCGCTTCCGCCGAGGCTACTGCGGGACAGGCGTCATGAGCCGGGCCAGTCGACAGCAGGACATCTAGCTGGACGACGTGGATCGGCAAGATTTCGTCAAAGCGCTGGCGGAGCCGACTCGGAAAACCGGCTGGCGGTTCGTTGACATCAGGACAGGTTCTGAACAGGCTAACCGGATGCGATTCCACATTTGGTTCGACGTGTTGCAGCCTGAAAGGATGAAGAGGTTCGCTGCCGGATTCTCGCTTCTGTTGGTGGTGAACACCGTCCGGGTTGCCGGGTCAGATTGGCCTGAATTCCGAGGGCCTTGGGGCGATGGCCACGCCAACGCGCCGGGGAGTGGCAAACTGCTGGGCGTGCCTTTGCATTGGAGCGAAACCAACCATGTGAAATGGAAAACGGCGATTCCATTCCTGGGTTGGTCAACGCCCGTCGTCATGGGTGGGCAAGTGTGGCTCACGACCGCCACACAGGAAGGCAATGATTTCTTCGCCATCAGCGTGGACGCCGATACGGGCGCGATTCGCCTCAATGAAAAGGTGTTTCATTCGGACAACCCAGAGTCGCTCGGTGACGCCATTACCATGAACTGTTACGCCACTCCGTCACCGGTGATCGAACGGGGGCGTGTCTATGTGCATTTTGGCAGCTACGGGACGGCCTGTCTTGACACGAAGACCGGGAAAGTCCTCTGGCAGCGGACTGACTTGCCCTGCCGCCACTTCCGGGGACCTTCGTCCTCACCAATCATTTTCGAAAATCTCCTGATCCTCACGATGGACGGCATTGACCTTCAGTACCTCGTCGCTCTCGACAAGAACTCGGGGAAGACGGTCTGGAAAACCGATCGTTCGGCAGTGTGGAATGATGAGACCAGTCCGGGGCATCCGGCACGGGACGGGGATTTGCGCAAATGCCACAGCACTCCTTTCATTGCCAGCTACCAGGGCAATGCGATCATGCTCAGTGCCGGGGCCAAGGCCGCCTATGCTTATAACCCCCGTACCGGCCAGGAACTCTGGAAGGTTCATTACAATGATTACTCCACTGCGCCTCGGCCACTTTTCGATGGCCAATTCGCCTTCTTTGTCACGGGAGGCGGACTCCACGAGCTATGGGCGGTGAAGCCTGGCGGATCGGGCGATGTCACCGACAGCAATGTCGTTTGGAAGGTGAAGAATCACATTGGAAGATACGCCTCGCCCCTATTGATTGACGGGCTGTTGTATCTTGCGGCGGACGACGGTTTCTTTTCGTGCCTGGATGCGTCCACAGGCGCGGTGATTTGGAGCGAGCGAGTGGCGGGTAAGGCGGCTGCCTCGCCCGTTTACGTTGACGGCCGGATCTATCATTTCAATCAGCAAGGCGCCACGATCGTGCTAAAACCCGGGCGCAACTTTGAAGTGCTGGCCACCAACTCACTGGAAGACGGTTTCATGGCTTCGCCTGCGGTGGCAAGCAAGGCGTTCTATCTACGAACACGCACCCATTTGTATCGAGTGGAAGGCGGTGACGATCAACCGTGAGCCGCGACTACTGAGCGACTGCTCCTGATCTCCGCCCCACCCCCGTCTCCCCTCTGTGTACCGGCGGTTCTATGCCCGCGGCCCTTGCCACCGTTTTCCTATCCGGGATATTCGTAAAACCCGTGTTACTCCCCTTCCAGTCGTCGCGTCAAGACTGTAATAACTAAATCACAAAAGCGATTGACAATTTGTCCCCCCTGCGCTACCTTGGGGGCCATGAACCGCTGCCAGGCTCAGCCACCGCTTCGCGGCATGGTCGTACCCAGCTCAGCCTTCCCGGCGAGTCACGGTCCCTCCGTCGCTGCCGGCACGGCCTCAGGCGTAGTGCGGACGCCCGCTCAGCGGCCGGCTCCCGCCCGTCGGGCCCCAGCGCTCCTTGGCCAGTCTCCATTCCTGACCATTTTCGCCCTGACCTCATCTCAAATTTCCAATTTCAAATCTCGAATCCCCTTTGGCCCTTCAGCCCTCCGCCTTTCCTCCCTAACTCCCGTGAATATCGGCTCTTCGGCGATGTGTTGTCGGATAATTACACGCAGCGCCCGGCCCTCCGCCCACTCACCGAGTCGCCACTCGCCACTCGCCCCTTGCCCCGGTCCTATCTCAAATCTCAAATTTGAAATTTCAAATCCCCTTCGCCTTTTGCCTCCAGCCCTCCGCCTTTCCTCCCTAACTCCCGTGGATATCGGCTCTTCGGCGATGTGTTGTCGGATAATTACACGCAGCGCCCGGCCCTCCGCCCACACACCGAGTCGCCACTCGCCACTCGCCCCTTACCCCGGTCCTATCTCAAATCTCAAATTTGAAATTTCAAATCCCCTTCGCCTTTTGCCTTCATCCTTTAGCCTTTCGGAAGATCCTTCCCGCAGCCCGAAGGATTCTTCCCTTAAGCCAGAATATCCCCCCTTAAGCCGTAATATCCCCCCTTATCCCAGAATATCCCCCCCGCCCGTTCTGGTTCGCAACCAATTCCAGCACAATCACATCCGTCCCAATACTTCGAACGCCCTCAAAACGCCTTCCTTGATTATCAACCACTTGCGCGCGCCAACAAAAGCAACTGCACCGGGTCCACCCTCCACCGGTAGCGAGCCCACGGGAACGCATTGACCCTGCGCCGGGAGTCTGCGAGGGTCTGCACCGTACCGAGAGCCTAGAACACCGAACCGTGGAAATTCAGAGAGCCGTAATCACCGTTGCCGGACGCAACCAGCGTACCCTGCCGCTGCAAACCCTGGTGGATCGCGATGGCGTGGCCAAAAGCGCCCTGCTCATCCTGATTGAGGAGGTGCTCAGCGCGGGCATCACCGAGATTTGCCTGGTGGTCTCGCCAGGTGACCAGGCCGCCTACCGCTCCGCGGCAGCCGCCCAGGCGGGCCGGCTCCAGTTCGTCGAGCAACCCCAACCCCTAGGCTACGGACACGCGGTTTCCTGCTCGCGCAGCTTTGTCGACGATCAACCCTTCCTCCTGCTGGTGGGCGACCACCTCTATGTAAGCCGCGATCAGAAAAGTTGCGCCCAACAATTGGTCGAGACCGCCCGCCTCGCCGCCTGCGCCGTTTCCGCCGTCCAGGCCACCCACGAAAGCAAGCTGCCTTACTACGGCGCCGTGGGCGGACGGTTGGCCGACACCCGCCAAGGGCTCTACAAAGTCGACACCGTCATCGAGAAGCCCACGCCCACTGAGGCCGAACAGCGGCTGATCGTGCCGGGTTTGCGCGCCGGCCACTACCTCTGCTTCTTCGGAATGCACGTCATTACCCCCACCGTGATGGACGTGCTCGCGAACCTTCTGGCCGAGGCGGGCGCGACGCGCAGAGTGACCCTCTCCGATGCCCTCCGCTCCGCTGCGACGCACGAGCGCTACTTGGCCATCGAGCTGCAAGGACGCCGCTACGACATCGGCGAAAAGTATGGCCTGTTGACTGCCCAACTCGCCCTGGCCTTTGAAGGACAGGACCGCGACGAGGTATTGGCCAACTTGGTGGAGCTCCTTGCCTTACGGTCAAAGTAGCCGCTATGGCCGCCGGGCTCCTCGATCTCATCACCAATCCGGACCCCGCTGTTCGGAACCAGTCCCTGGACGCCTTTTGCGCGCCGGCGACGCTCGAACAGCTCCTGGCCGAGTGCCGCCAGTTGGACCGCTTCCGGCGCGACAGCGACAACCTCTACCAGAGGGTTAGGGCCCTGTTCTTCCTCTATGCGATCCACCGCTTCCACCTGCCTTCCAAGGCCGGGCTGAACCGCCGCGGGCTGGTTCCTTTCGCCGGGTACGAACACCTGCTTCAGCGGCGCTTCGAGGAGTCGATCGTCTCGTTCCTCAAGGCCCAGGAGGCGCACGGGCCCAGCGACGGCATCTCCAGCGCCCTCGCCGCAGCCTACCACCGGCTGGCATTCCAAACCCTGGCGGACCAGGTTCGGCGCAGCGTTCGTTCGGTGCGCGGCAACCAATGGATGTTCCGCATGGGCCATCCCGCGGATCAGCCCCTGAGAATCCGCCCTGAACTGTTGCGGCCGGCAGACGGCACCGGGCCATTTCCCATCCTGCGTGAGCGAACCCCGGTCCGCATGGATCTGTCGCATTGCGGATGGAGCGACATCTTCTTTCTCGGAATGGATTTTCCGGAAGGCGCCCGCGTGCTGAACGTCTCCATCGACCTCGGCGTACACGGCCGTGATGCCAAGCCCTGCCCACCCGTGGAAGTGTTTCTGCGGGTGATCGACGAACCACTCCTGCGCCTCACCAGCATTGATCTCGGCGCAACCGCCGACCTCACCAATCTCACCGAGGTATTCGACTTTGCGAAGGACTACCTCGGTTTGTTGAAGGCGGCGGTGATTGCCTCAGGCATCGTTCCCCCTGGCATTGAGGGCTCCGGCCAGCAACTCGACCGGCTGTTAGCGACGATCGTCGGCCCCGGGCATGGTTTGGAATTGGTGAGTAATGTGAACGCGATTCCCAAGGGCTCGCGTTTGGCCGTGTCCACAACGCTCCTGGCGTCCTTGATCTCCGCCTGCATGCGCGCGACGCGCCAGACCGCCTCCCTGACAGGCACGCTCGATGAGCAAGAACGTCGCGTCGTGGCCGCGCGGGCTATTCTGGGAGAGTGGCTGGGCGGCTCCGGTGGAGGCTGGCAGGATTCCGGAGGCGTGTGGCCGGGGATGAAACTGATCGAAGGAGTGCTGGCCCAGGAAGGTGATCCTGAGTTTGGGGTCAGCCGGGGCCGATTGCTTCCCAACCACCGCATCCTGAATTTCGAGGACGCCTCGGTCGCGACTCGCGAGCGTCTCCAGGAGAGCCTGGTTCTCGTCCACGGCGGCATGGCGCAGAACGTCGGGCCAATCCTGGAAATGGTGACGGAGAAATACCTGCTGCGCTCCGAGGCCGAATGGAAAGGGCGGCAGGGTGCCCTGGGGATTCTGGACGAAATCGTGAGCGCCCTCCGGGCCGGCGACATCCAGGCCATCGGAAGCGCGACCACCCGAAATTTCTACGGTCCAATTCAGACCATCATCCCGTGGGTAACCAACTACTACACCGAGAGCTTGATCGACCGGGTGGGCAAGGACTTCGGCGACAAGTTTTGGGGGTTTTGGATGCTGGGTGGCATGTCGGGCGGAGGCATGGGTTTCATTTTCGCCCCAGGCCAAAAGGAACGCGCGCAAGGCCGTCTGCAGGAGATTATGTCTTCGGCGAAAAAGGAGTTGGAGCATGCCTTGCCCTTCGCGATGGAACCCGTGGTATATGACTTCGCAATCAATGAGAAGGGTACGTTCGCAGATTTGCTGCAAGGAGATGACGCCCTGCTGCCGTCGGGCTATTACGCCCTGAACGTACCGCCCTGGCTGCGAACCGATTACCAGGCCCAAGCGCCTCAACGCCGCGCCGAACTCGACCGCCTCGCCCAAGCCTGCCGTTCGCGTCCGGAGTTTAGCGGCATGGCCCAGACCCTCTTCGAGCGCCTCGTCCCTCGCGTCAAAGCCGATGCCGGCGGAGAGCAGAACCTCGCCAAACTCCTCGAGCGTTACGGCTTTGACCCCGCACAGCACGAGCAAATCCGCTCCGATCTAAAAGACGCGAGAATCGGCTTGGCCCAGAATCGGCTTCCGCCTACGGCTGAAATTCGCGATGTGCGCGAGGAGGACGTCGTCCTGGCAGAGAAGCATTTCTCCGATGACCTGCGCCGTGAAGGCCTTCGACTGCTCCGGGAAGGATCTGCGGCGGTGGTCACCCTCGCCGCAGGCGCCGCGAGCCGTTGGACCCAGGGCGCTGGTGTGGTCAAGGCCCTGCACCCGTTCTGCAGGCTCGGCGCAAGCCATCGGAGCTTCATCGAAGTCCATCTTGCCAAAAGCCGCCGCATCGGAGAACTCGCTGGCGCCCCCCTCCCCCACGTCTTTACCACCAGCTACCTCTCCCACGGCCCGGTCGAGAGATTCCTCGCTCTTCACAACCAATACAATTATCCCGGCCCGTTGCTGCTTTCCCCGGGTCGCGCAGTTGGGCTCCGGCTCATTCCCACAGCTCGAGATCTCCACTTCGCCTGGGAAGAAATGCCTCAACAGCTCCTAGATGAACAGGCGCAAAAAGTGCGGGATAGCCTGCACACCGCGCTGATCGGCTGGGCGCGACAGGCGGGTGAGGCTGCCGATTATACCGACAATCTCCCGCTCCAATGCCTGCACCCCGTCGGGCATTGGTATGAGATCCCCAACATGCTCCGCAATGGCGTTTTGCTGCGCCTCTTGGAGCTGAATCCAAACCTCAAGCATCTCCTCCTGCACAACATCGACACCCTGGGAGCGGATGTGGACCCGGCCATGCTGGCGCTGCATGCCCGCCTGGGAGCCGGTCTGACCTTTGAGGTCATCACCCGACGCATCGAGGATCGTGGCGGCGGCCTGGCTCGGGTCGACGGCCGGGTGCGGCTGGTCGAGGGCCTCGCCATGCCCAGGGAACAGGATGAATTTGCCCTCTCCTTCTATAACTCGGCGACCGCCTGGATCAATATCGACCGGACCCTCGAGGCATTCCGATTAAGCCGAGCCGACTTGACTAATCAGGAACGGGTGACTGCCGCGATTCGGGAACTCGCAGCGCGCATGCCCACCTACATCACCCTCAAAGATGTAAAAAAACGGTGGGGTCACGGGCAGGAGGACGTCTTCCCGGTAGCCCAGTTTGAAAAGCTTTGGGGCGACATGACCACCTTGGCGGACCTGGAAAGCCGATTCGTGGTGGTGCCGCGCCAGCGCGGGCAACAACTCAAGGATCAGGCGCAGTTGGACGGATGGTTGCGGGACGGCTCGGCGGCCCACGTCGAGTCGCTTTGCCGGTGGGGCTGACCGCCTTTACTCGGTTGCCTCAATCGGCACCCACACCACTCGGCTTCGTCCGGCTAGATCCACGGTGCTCGCACGCAGGCGGTAGTGGCCGGGCCGATCGAGCCTGAAGCGGGTGGTCACCTTGTATGCAGCCCCGGATTGCTCGACCACCGGGCGGAGACCAGGGGCTTGGAGCGAACGGTAATCTTCGTCGTTCGGGCCATAGAGCTCCCAGGCCACAACTGCGTTGTGATACACTCCCTTCGAATCCGCCCCCATCGTGTAGTAGACGGGCGTGGAGGTTGGGCTCACATCAGCCAATGCAGTAATCGCCAACGGCACTCTCCCCTTCGTTTCAGAGACCGAGACGTTCAGCACCGGCGCCGGTCCCTCCGGTCTCGCAGGAACCCTTCCGTGACTGAACAGGGTCCGTTTCCCGGCCGTTTCTACCTGGACCTTCCCATCCTCCCGCACCCGCACCACCTCGCGGTATCCCTCGAGGCGAACGGCAGGGAGGTCCCACAGCAGATCGAAAGGGACACCCGAGCGGATACACCGCTCCACCTCCAGGAAGAAATTCGCCATCACCACTCGATACGGCAGTCCCTTGGAATTGTGCCGTTCGAGGTTCAACTCTCCCAGCCCCCACAAACTGCCCTTGCCCATCTGAACGTGTCCTAGGTTGTAGCCGGGCGGCAGGAGGATCGCGACTTCGGCAGCGTGCTTGAGCCGGCGAAGGTCGCGAGTCGGGTGGCTTTCGACATGAGTCCGCAAGCCATGAGCGAGAGCCAGGCACTCCTGGTAGGGCACGCAAGCCGACACGGCATTGTCCCAAAAAAAGAAGCGGGTCGCGCCTTGGTCGTAGGCGCGTCGGAGCCATTCCGGCGCGTCGGCCTGCTCCACGGAACCGTAGATGCTGGTGCCCCATTCCTTGTCGGTGAGCCGCGCCGCGCCGCGCAAGAAACCGTAGAGGATAGCGGTCAGATGGCTGGGGTCATCGACCGCGATCTGGCACCCATAGGTCATGTCCAGTTCGGGCAACGTCCGAAGTGTGCCGATGCGCCCCGGTGGTTCGAACACCATCGCCGAAGGCACTCGAGGGTCCTGGGACAACTGGTAGGCCGCCGAGGATACGAAGCTGTCCCAAGTGTACAGGTTCTCCTGAGCGAAACGCATATCGGCAAGATCGACATCCGGCCGCGCCTTGAGCCCTTCAATCAGGTGCCAGCCGACCCCGCTCTTGATTGCGTCTCCAAAGTATTGGCGAAATGCCTGAAACACTTGGTCGCAGGTGATGGTTTTCCGAAACGCCGGATCCTTGGCCAGCTTGGGGCGAATCACCTGATCCCTGGTGCAAACCGCCGGTTCATCCAACCAGATCTCGCCCCCAAGATATTGGCTGCGGTAAAGACATTCCGGGAACGGAATGCCTGCGCCGCCCGGCCCCCAATAGAAAACATCCAAGTCTGTCACCCATGGTAACTGTTCGGCGTTGACGTTCACGCAGTTGATCCCTGCCTGAGCCATCTGGCGGTAGTCGTCTCGCGTAAGGCGGACATACTCATAGTCAGATCCGTCGTAACGGCGGGTCTGATCTTTCTGCCTCGTGTTACTCGCTAACCCCACCAACACGTTGGGCATGAGTTCCATGACTCGTGGCTCGGGAGGAGAGAGCGACTCGGCTTCCTCCACGAGGGTCTGACGGTGGTAAGAATGCCCGAGGTAGCGAACACCCTCTGGAAGTGATTCGGTCGAGACCGACGTGGTCTTAGGCCCCCTGGGGATCAAGTCGACCCAACCTCCCAACGAGGGCAAAACGGCCTTCCCACTCAACCGGTCTCGGCACTCAACCGGCTGAGAGTCGCCCTCCTGGAGAACATACCGAGCGGTCTTCTGTCGCGCTTCCCCTAAGGTCTCCGGGGGATATTCCGGCCCCAGGATCCAAAGGCGAAAGCGCGCGCCATTGACCTTCGTTGCCTGGAGCCTGAACCAGCGGTTGGATCCACCCGTCTGCTGCTCAAACGGCCCCAAGGCGAGTTCGAAGGACTCGACGGTCGACTCAGAAGGCTTCATTCCGCCCGCCAAACGGTATTGGGCCCTTGTGGGCGGCTGGCTGGCGTGGAGCGGGCCGAGGAAGAAACCAAACCCGACGGCCCCGACAAACAGGATCTGCGTCGTCATTTTCATCGGGAGCGACCGAGACTGCGCTCAGGCCAGGCTGTGCGCCAGTCGAACAACTTTCTCGATGGCTGCGGCCAAGCAGGCAATGTCCTCGGGCGGGGCCAGGAGAACATGCTGAGGAATCCAGACGGCGTCACGGCAGATCTGTTCGCAAACCGAACAACGAACCCCCCGATAGTCGAGACCTCTCCCTGCCAGTGGAGCAGAGATGCCGTGCGGTGAATCGGCGTGGGCGGTCTGGAACACGCCATTGGCGTAGAGAGGCCGGTACCAGCCTTTGGTGGCGGGAACCCCCTCAGCCTCGAGCGCTTGGATAAATCGATCCCGCCCAATGCCCATGGCCGCCTCGTCCACTCGGAAGATATACATGTGATAGCTCCGCCTCGTCATCCGAGGAGTAGGCGCAAGGAGCCGCAAACCTGGCAGGGAGGCCAAGCGCTCGTCGAGGATGCGCGCGCTGGCCTGACGACGCAGAGTCTGGGCCTCCAACCGATCCAACTGGGCCAGCAGCACAGCGGCTTGGAATTCGGTCAACCGGAGGTTGCTGCCCAGGTAATCGTGGTCATACCAGGGCGAGCCTTTGCGACGACCGCAGTGAGTAAAACTGCGGCAAAGATCGGCGAGGGATTCATCATTGGTCAAGAGAATGCCGCCTTCGCCAGCCGTGATGTTCTTCGAAACCTGGAAACTGAATGTCCCGGCATGGCCGAGGGAGCCGGCACCACGGCCATTCCATTGGCTGCCCCATGCGTGCGCCGCATCCTCTAAGACCCGCAGGCCGTGACGAGCAGCCACGGCATTGATCCCTTCCATGTCGGCGATACAACCGGAAACGTGGACCGGAATGACCGCTTTTGTGCGCCCAGTAATCTTGCGTTTGAGGTCCTCTGGATCGAGGCAGAGGGTGTCCGGCAGGATATCAGCGAAAACCGGTACGGCGCCGACGGTGACAACGGCGGCAGCCGTGGCGACGAAGGAGTACGGCGGCACAATCACTTCGTCACCGGGCAAGACTCCCAAACCGCGCAGACCCGCCTCCAAAGCCGTGGTCCCGTTCGTGGTGCTTACGCCAAAGGCGGCCCCCTGAAAAGCGGCGAACCGTCGTTCGAATTCCTGGACCTTCTCCCCAAACCACCATTTCCCGGAGCGGAGCACGGAAAGCAATTGCTTCTCCTCATGGGAATCCGCGCACGGCCAAACAGGCCATGTCGCCGAGCAAGTTCGTCGCCCCCCGAGAAGGGCCAGATCGCTGCTCGCTGCGGGTTGATGAATCACGGTTTAGGAGACTGAGGTTCTGCCAAGACGGACTCAAGCGCGTTCTTCAGTTCCTCACGCCCGAATGGCTTTGCCAGCGTGAATGCCGCCCCGAACTTCCGGGCCATGGAGAGGTAGTCGCTAGCAGAGTTTCTCCCCCCGCCAGACATGGCGATGATCTTGAGTTTTGGGAATTCACGCCTCAATTCCATGATCGTTTCGACGCCCTCTTTCTCTGGCATTAAAATGTCAGTGATTACGACTTGCGGTCGGGCTTGACGAACCCGTTTCAAGCCAAGGCTTCCGTTCGATTCCGCCAGCACCTCGTGGCCAAGACGCTCGCACATCTTCGTGAGCATGGTTCGCAGGCTCTCGTCATCGTCGATCAAAACTATGAGTGCCATGATTCAGGTCTCAGGTTGGGGGTTGCCACGAAGTGCGTGGTGCACGGCCAAGGATAACTGCCGCATTTCAATGGGTTTGTTCAGAATGGGATAGTCGCAGCGGGAGGTGGCGCCTTCGAGGCCTGAGTCAGCGAAATTGCCAGTGCAAATGATGATCGGTATCGTCGGCCGGGCCTGGCGCATGGCACTGGCCAGACAGACCCCGGTCATCCGAGGCATTGCCTGGTCCGAGACGATTAGGTCAAAGGCGGTGGGTGCGTCCAAAAAGACCTGTAACGCCTTCACCGGGTCGGTTTCCGCGTGTGCCTTGTACCCTAGTTTCCAAAGTTGTTGCTTAATGATGTTCGCCAAATGCGGCTCATCGTCCACCACAAGCACCCTCTCACCCGACCCGAGCCATAGTTCCGAAGCCGCAGGCGGGATGGTCCCGGCTCCCGTCGCAGCCGGCAAATACACGATGAAAGTGCTGCCGGCACCAACGCTGCTTTCAACGCGGATTGCCCCGCCGTGGCTTCGGACAATGCCGTGGACGACCGAAAGTCCGAGCCCTGTCCCTTCCCCGACGGGTTTGGTAGTAAAAAAGGGTTCGAACATCCGGTCCATGGTTTCTTGGGGCATCCCAGAACCGGTGTCTCGAACCGTCAGCTTCAGGAAATCCCCAGCCTCGACCCCTAAGGCGGTGGCCGTAGCTTGGTCAACATGCTCATCCTCGAGGGTCACCTCTAGCTGTCCCCCATGTTCGCGCATCGCGTATCCGGCGTTGGTGCAGAGGTTCATGACGACCTGGTGGATCTGGACCGGATCAGCGATGGCGCAGCCACCCACCGACCGATTGTGCTGTTCCACGTGCACAGCTGGCGGCAAGCCGGCGCGGAGAAGGCTTATAGCATCGCCCAAAATATCGGCGACACAAACCGCCCGCCGTTCAGAGTTGTCTCGACGGCTAAAGGCGAGGATCTGCTGGACCAATTCCTTCGCGCGCCTGCCCGCCTTTAGCAGCTCCTTCAGATTGGATGCGGCCTCGGATCCTGCGGGGACATCGTCGGATGACAGTTCAGCGTAGCCGATGATTGCACCCAGGATGTTGTTGAAATCGTGCGCGATTCCCCCCGCGAGCGTGCCGATCGCCTCCATTTTTTGCGCCTGCCTTAGTTCGCGTTCGAGACGCTGGGCCTCTGCTTCCGCTTGTTTCCGGCGGGTGATGTCCTGAATCGTGCCCTCGTAGAAGAGCACTTTGCCTCTGCGGCTCTTCACCACGCGAGCGCTCTCGGAGATCCAAATCGCCTGACCGTCCCGACGGCGGACCTGGTACTCGAGACGCCGAACTTCTCCGTCGGTTTCAATCTGCTTCTTGAACAACGACCTTACCGCAGGATCGACGTAAACTTCATTGGCAATGTCCGAGATGGTGTCGGTGAGCTCGGTAGGCGATGAGTAGCCGTACATGCGCGCTAGTGCAGGGTTCACCTGGAGGTACTTCCCATCCGGAGTACTCTGATACATTCCCTCCACAGCGTTCTCGAAGATACTGCGATACCGATACTCGGTCGCCTTCAATGAGCTCTCCGCCTGGAGTCGCTCGACGATCTCGTTGTAAAGCTGTTCACGACTCTGCTTCAAATCCGCGGTCTGAGCCCCAATGCGACGGGCGAGGCGGCGCCGCACCTCCACCAACTCCTTCTCCACTTCCAGCCGTTTGCGGACGTCGACAAAAACGGCACCAAACCTGGTTAGGTCACCATTTTCCGCAAGGATAGGGCTGACGGTCACCTCATTGACAACATCCGTGCCATCCGCGCGATAGGTCCTTAGGATCACCGCGACCGACTGCCGACGCTCCAGAGCAGCGCGCACTTCCGACAGCGCCTCTGCGTTCTCGCCAGTCTGTCCTGAGGCGTTTTCGCAGCCAAACCAGCATGGTCGCCCAACCAGCTCAGGAGCTGGATAGCCGGTCAGCTCGCTGAATGCGTGGTTGGCACAGATGATGGGGCATCCCGCCTTCAGGAAATCAGCGATGAACATACCCAATGGCATGTTGGCAAAGGCCTGGACGGCCACATCTGCATTAATGCCGTTGCGTTCGGTTGCCATCAACTGCCTCTCTGTTTTCGGTCCGTTTTCACTCGCTAGCGCTCAGGGGAAAATCCACGCCCAACCCTTTAAGTTTAGCGCCAATCCTAATTGGATTCAATGCGCCTGAATAGTGCGCTCAACGGCATCGGCGAGTTTCAGCACAGGGACTGGCGCCAGAAAACGGCAGAAAATAACCGGTTCGATCCTCTACAGTCCCCGATCCCATCTCCCGGGGCTCCAGAAGTGCGTATAGGAGGCGACTACTGCTTAAGCGAATCGAACCAGCCTTTGGCCAGGAGCAGGCTCGGGATAGCGCAGTCCCCATGATCCAGTGTCGCGCTGGGCTCGACGAAGGTAACTTGTGCGGCGCCCAATGAGTGAAAGGAAGCTAGGGCGACGAGGGAATTGGCGATCACCACATCTTGATCGCCACCGCAGTGGTACAGGCGGGTCGGAGCGCGTGGCACCCAATGGTAGAGGTCGTTGTCCTCGAGAGCCTGGCGCAACGGGTAGCTGGGGTCATGTTCGAAAGCCTCGAGGACCGCCGGCTGGAGAATGTTGGTTATAAAACTGGGCATGGCGGCGTTGATCGCCGAGCCGTCGTGCGATCCATCGAGCAAGGGCGGGAGGGTCGTACTGTATGGGGCCACGAGCAGGTCGCTGAGTGAGTTGGTCAGATGATAAACCTGTTGGTAGGCAGACAGGATGAGCGCAAAATAATAGGGATTGGGCAGGGCGTTGGTGAGTGCATCGGCGGCTGTGACGCCCGACAGGTCGTAGGCCCCCGCCATTGGAGCCGAAGCAGTTATCGAGAACTCGTTGGTGTGATACGCCTCGATCTCGCGCTGGAGAGCGGCAGTAGCATGGCCGCCCTGCGAATAGCCGCAAAGGAAGAGCTGCCCGTTAAGTGAGACCTTATTGGTGGCGCAGTACGTCCGAGCGGCGCGAAGCATATCCACGCACGCGGTCGCTTCCGAGGCCGCATGGTGGTAAGGGTGGAAAATGGTCGAGTCGCCCAAACCTAGATAATCCGGAACCACTCCCACATAGCCGGACGCGGCAAACGCCACCCCCACGAAGGCCTCAATAGAGGATCCGCCCGAGGGCGCCTCGGTGCGGGAAGCAATGGTGCCATGCTGGTAGCTCACCAGGGGCAAGGCATTGGTCGGCGTCTGCGGGAGAACAAGCAGACCGCTGGCGACGGTCCGACCGCCCCAGGGATCTACCGTTTCGTAATCGAGTTTGTAGAGAGCAGCGCCATACTGCACGTTCTGCCCGGTGATCCCGTTAAGGCCTAACAGGAAATTAATTGTGTTGGTGGAGTAAGTGCCAACCGAGGTGACGCCCAGCACCTTCCCGCGTTGCGAGGCCCCGACGCTTAAAATCCGGTAGAAACGCGTCCCTGAGGCAAGCGGCCGCTGGTCGAGCCATTGAGGAGACGAAATCGGCCAAGGCTGAGCAGCCCGCACAGTTAGCCAGATGGCCTCGCCCAGATTGTCCCGGGACTGCACCGTGTAGGCTTGGCTTTGACCCTGATCGGCCCAGTTAAGCTGCACGCCCTCCGCCGAAAGGCTGATGCTCTCGATTGAGAATTGAGAAGTAGGTTGGCAGTGGGCTGCAACCAGAAAAAGACCTGCCAGAACTCCAGCGAACCGAGTTGGTTTCATCACCGGCGCACGTTAGATCGATAAACAGTCAAGGGCAATTTCAATTCACTCCTCCGGATTCTCAACCCCGTGCCACGTCAAAATCGCTTCGAGTTTTTGGGCGGCGCGCAATTCCGGGGATTTGGCGATCCTCTCCACCAGGCTTCTGCTCATGGCCACCAAGATCTCGTCCCGAATGTCATCGGGCCGGAGGCGGCCGTCGATTCGCATCAAATAGGGCTTCTCCAAGGACTGGAAAATCTCCCTGGATTTCGCCAGTTGGGCCAACGTTTCGAACTCGTCACCCATGCCATCGCGATGTCCTATGCGGGCCAGGCTGGCCTCGGGTTCCAGATCGATGATCACCAGCAGGTGTGGTTCGACGGCGAAATGCTCGTTCATCCGGAGCAATTCCTGCGGGTCGAATCCACGGGCTCCTTGATAGGCAACCGTGGAAAAGTAATAGCGGTCGGTAATGACCACTTTGCCGGCTTCCAGGCTCGGACGAATCAGGTCGCGGACATGTTCTTTGCGATCCTCGATGAACGCCTTAAGCTCTTCCCGTGGAGACAAACGCCCGGTCGAAGCCGACTCACGCGCTAGCTTGCCCCAATGGCCCCCGGTGGGCTCTCGGGTCACCACGCAGTCGAGACCGCGCGTCTTCAGGACGCGGGACACCGATTCGACTTGGACTGATTTGCCCGCGCCATCGACGCCTTCGACCGCGAGGAGGAACCCGCCGGGAATGGGACGTTTCATGGCTATTTAAGCTTCATCACCGACAAAGTTTTCTCCACATACTTCGCGATGAGATCGGCCTCGAGGTTGACTGCGTCCCCCACCTTGCGCTCCCGTAACGTGGTGACTTCGTAGGTGTGCGGTATGATCCAAATCCGCAACGACCGGGCCGTCGCCTTGGCCACGGTGAGGCTGATCCCATCCACCGCCACCGAACCCTTGAAGACGAGGTAACGCATCAACTCAGGCGGCGGCGCGACGTCGAGAACCCAATCCGCGCCGGAACGCTCCCAGCGCGTGATCCGGCCGACCCCATCAATGTGGCCGGTCACAAAATGCCCCCCCATGCGCCCATCGGCGGGCAAAGAACGCTCGATATTCACCAGAGATCCTACTGAAGCGTATTGGAGGTTGGTGCGTTCCCAGGTCTCGCGTAAAAGGTCGAACCGCAGCGTTTTATCCGTTCCGCGACCGGCGACTCTAACGACCGTAAGGCAGCAACCGTTGATCGCCAAACTGTCTCCGACGCGAACACCAGCGCCGGTGAGCCCGGGTTTGACGGTCAGTTCAATCGCACGGTCCGTCGGCTTGATGGCTCGAACGATCCCGGCTTCTTCCACAATCCCCGTAAACATAACGCAGAGTTTCTTTATCCGACCTGATACTGATCGTCTCCGTTATTACGCCAGTCTGCGCCCGGATTCAATCATCTTTCACACGCGCCGTAAGAACTAGGTCTACCCCCAAACGGCGCCACCGGGCCTCACACAGACGCGTCACTTGCGACCATCGCTTGCCGCCTTCGCCGGCTACAGCAGGAAACGCACGCGCGTCGGCGAGCACCTTCGGGGCATAGAAAAACGCCACACGGTGAACGAGCCTCTTAGCAAAAAAAGCCGCACTCACTTCCCCTCCCCCCTCAACCAAAGCGGACATCACACCCTCAGCCCCCAACCGGGCCAAGAGCCAGGACAGGCTGACTCTACCGTTTGTCTGCGGCGCAACCCACACGGTGGCTCGACGCCGCAGGACCGCGAGACGATTCTCCCCCGCCGCCTTGGTAGTCACGACGATGGTGTTGGCTGCGTACTCGTCGTTGAGAATCCGAGCGGCGAGCGGCGTCCGGGCGCGCGAGTCGAGGACAACCCTCAACGGCTGAAAGGCAACCTCGACCGCCCTACCCCCCCGCCGCACGGTGAGGCTTGCGTCATCCGCAAGGACCGTGTTAATACCCACAATGATCGCATCGGAGCCCTGGCGCAGGCGCATCGCCCACGCCCGAGAACGCTCACTAGTAATCCATTTGGACTCGCCAGAGGCGGTCGCGATTTTCCCGTCGAGCGTCAGGCCAGACTTGACGGTTACCAAGGGCAACTGCCTTCGGATCCAATAGTTAAAAGCCTCGTTGAGTTGGGTGGCCTCGCTCTCGAGCACGCCTGATGTCACTTTCACACCAGCGCGTCGGAGCAGTGCAAAGCCCCGCCCTGCATGGACCGGGTTGGGGTCGGTTGCTCCCACTACAACCCCAGCAACGCCAGCCTTAATGATCGCGTCGGTGCAAGGGGGGGTGCGCCCGTGCGTGGAGCAGGGCTCCAGGGTGACAACCAAAGTGCTCCCTCGCGGATCGTGGCCGCGCTGCTGCGCATCCCTGAAAGCCTCGATCTCGGCGTGAGCGCGGCCGGCTTCATGGTGCCAACCCTCACCGATAATCTTCCCGCGCTTCCATAGGACGGCGCCCACCATGGGGTTAGGAGCTGTGCGTCCAAAACCACGCCGTGCCAAGGTCAAGGCTCGGCGCATCCACCGCTCAGGGTGTTTCAGGACGGCGACTGGCATTTCCCGTGTGGATCCTCGATGCAGGTTATTCATCGCTGAGCGAAAGAAGCCGAATGAGGAGGGCTGAGCAGTTTCGAATTTCCTTTCCGCCCCCCACGCCATGAGGGGTGCGCCTGCTATTCGGAGAACAAAGCCTGGGCGAAGCCCTTAGCATCGAACACCTGCAAGTCATCCGGTTTCTCACCCAGGCCGATGAATTTGACGGGGAGTTGGAGGTCTTTTTGGATGGCAACCACCATGCCGCCCTTGCTCGTGCCGTCGAGTTTAGTAATCACCAATCCGGTCAGAGGAACCGCTTTGTGAAACTCACGCGCCTGGTTCAGGGCGTTCATGCCGGTCGTAGCGTCCAGGACCAGAAGCACTTCGTGGGGCGCGCCGGGAAGTCTTTTCCCCATCACTCGATGCAGCTTTTGCAGTTCCTGCATCAGGTTGCTACGTGTATGCAGGCGCCCGGCGGTATCGATGAAAAGGTAATCGGTCTTGCGCGCCAAAGCCGCAGTAATGGCGTCGTGAGCTACGGCGGCCGGATCGGCGTGGTAATTGCCGGCCACAACCGGCACTTCCAGCCGTTGGCCCCATAGTTTGATCTGCTCGATGGCAGCGGCCCGGAAAGTGTCACAAGCGGCAAGCATGGCTGTTTGGCCATTCTTCTGCATGGCGTGGGCAAGCTTGGCACCGGTCGTGGTTTTGCCCGTGCCGTTGACCCCGACGATGGAGACAACTGTAAGTCCATCAGGCGTGCGCGCGAGCGCAGAGTTGTTGTTCACCAAACACTTCTCGACCTCGGAACGTGCGATTCCGAAGACATCCAAGCCACTGCTGCCCTGAGTCTCGTACGCTTTTCTCACCGCATTGGTGATTTGCGTGGTCATGGCGTAGCCCAAGTCAGCGGCAAGCAAAGCTGCTTCGAGCTGCTCAATCGTGCCGCTGGTCAGTTTGGGTGAACCGGTGACGATGCGCTTGATCTCATGGACCAGCTTGGCCTGCGTTTTCTGCAGACCTTCCTTCAGTTTCTGGAAGAGCCCCATGGTAGAATCAAGAAAGGATCGGCATTGCCCCACCCAAGCTGGACGGAGAGTCCCTTTGAGCCAAACGCTGGCGAAGGGCGACGAAGTGCTCCATGGGCACCTTGACCGTACCGAGCAAGGGTTTGCCTTTGCTCATGCCGTGGCAGTCTGAGCCTCCGGTGGTCAGAAGGCGGTAGTGGTGAGCTACTGCGAGATAATGGTCGCTGGTGTTCTGCGAATGCTTGGTGTGAAAACACTCCAGTCCGTCTAGCCCAGATGCAACCAAATCGGGGATAATGCCGTCTACTTTGTTCAGACCAGGATGGGCAACCACGGCAACACCGCCGGCTTGGTGGATGAGGTCGATGGCTTGGCGGGCAGACATTTTGAACTTCGGAACCCACGCCCGACGTTGCTTCTTTAGGTAACGTTCGAAGGCCTCGTCCAGGGAAAGGCAATAGCCAGCCTGAACCAAGGCTCGGGCAACGTGGGGACGACCGGGAGCGCGACAATTCGCCAAGGCGAACACGGCTTCCTCCGCCAAAGGCACGCCGATCGAGTTGAGCCGAGCGACCATCTCCCGGATGCGGTTCTGGCGGACCTGCTGGAAGTGAGCTAACTCGCTTAACAACAGTGGATTGTCGATGGCCATGCCATATCCTAGCAAGTGGATCTCGTCGCCCTCCTGTTCTGCGGTGAGTTCGGTGCCGGAGACAAACTCAATCCCCGCGCTGGCACAGGCCGCCCGCATCCGTTCGCAGCCTTCGACGGTATCATGGTCGGTGAGGGACAAACCACCCACCCCCAACGAACGAGCCCGCACCACGATCTCCTCCGGGCTGAAAGTGCCGTCGGAGAAGGAACTGTGAAGATGGAGATCGGCGAACACAGTGCTTAGCGTCCTGAGAGGCTGGCCTGGGGATCGCGCGCCTGCATCAGGCCTTTACCGCTCGCGCTGGACGCATCAGTTCGGACCGGATCTTGTCCAGGATACCGTTGACGAATTTGCCACTGTCCTCGGTGGAATACTTCTTGGCGATATCCACCGCCTCATTAATCGTGACCACCGGTGGAATGTCGTCCCGATGCCGCATCTCGAAGATCGCCAATCGCAGGATATTGCGGTCCACCACGGCCATTCGGTGGAGTTCCCAGTTCTTGGCGTGTTTTTGAATCTCTTCGTCCAACTCCTGGTGCTTTTCCAGAACCCCGCGGATCAGGGGCTCGGCAAAGATCCGAATGGCTGATTCCTCAGCCGTGGGCGGCTCGGGTGCGTGCTTCTCACCCCAGGTAGCGACGCCCTTCTCTTCAGCCAGTGCAGCCGCACGCTGAGTGTCCCAAAACACGTTCAAGGCGGCCTCCAAATCCTGGGAAGGATTTAAGTCATACTGGAACAGAAACTGGATAGCGCGCTCTCGCGCTTCGCGGCGTGTGCCCATGCAACCTAAAGGATGGTGCAGGCGCAACGAGCCTGCAAACGAAAACCAAGCGCCTTAATACTTGGCAACGTTCGAATCGATCTCATCGGACCAAGCCTCGATCCCACCTTTGACGCTCTTGAGGTACTTGAAACCCCGCTCTCGGAGGAACTCCAGGGCCTTCATGGAGCGTTTCCCGCTCTTGCAATGCAGGTAAAAACTCTGGTTCGGATCCAACTCAGTAAAGCGCTGTGGCAGAGAACCCAAGGGAACAAGAAGCGTGCCCGACACATGGGCAATCTGGTATTCGTCAGGATCTCGCACGTCCAACACCTTGATGGCCAAAGAGGGATCTTCCAACGCCTTCTTCATCTCCTGCACTGTCACTTCGTCAGGATTGCTTCCCGGGGCTACGGGCTCAGCCGGAATGCCGCAGAACTGCTCGTAATCGATCAGCTTGGTGATGGTCGGATGTTCTCCGCAAAGCGGACACTGAGGGTCACGTCTCAACTTAAGCTCCCGGAATTTCATATCCAGGGCATTAAACAGGAGGAGGCGCCCAATCAGTGAGCTACCTTTGCCGAGGGCCAGTTTCAGTATCTCAGTGGCTTGGATGCAGCCGATGATCCCTGGCAACACGCCAAGTACCCCGCCCTCCGCACAGCTAGGCACCATCCCGGGCGGGGGAGGCTCGGGATAGAGACAACGGTAGCACGGTCCTCCCAGGTGAGGCGCAAAAACGCTGGCCTGGCCCTCAAATCGAAAGATCGAACCATAGATGTTCGCTTTTTTGAGCAACACGCAAGCATCGTTGGTAAGATACCTCGTGGGGAAGTTATCGGTACCATCAACCACGATATCGTAGCCGCCGATGATCTCGAAGGCGTTCTCGCTGCTCAGCCGCACATTGTGCAGCACCACTTCGACATTGGGGTTAAGGCCCTTGATGGTTTCTTGGGCGGATTCGGTTTTGTTCCGCCCAACATCGGGGGTGGTATGGAGTATTTGACGTTGGAGATTAGAGAAATCCACCGTGTCGAAATCCAGAATGCCGAGTTTCCCGATCCCCGCGGCTGCCAAATACATGGCAATCGGACTGCCAAGGCCCCCGGCCCCAATGCACAAGACGCTCGTGGAACAGATCTTCTTTTGCCCAGCCAGCCCCACCTCCGGGAGGATCAAGTGCCGGGAATATCGGCGAATCTCATCGTTGCTCAATTGCATAGTTCACTCACGGGGCGCTACCTTAGCCGAGGAACCGGCAAATAGCAACGGGCCCTAGAATCGCAGGTTTGAGCGGGATGGAGGGTAATGCGCGGAAGCGCATAGTGGTGAGGGGCCGAGGCGTTCAAGCCCCCAATGTAACCACAATCCCCACCGTAAGGCCGCCCCAGGCTGGGCTTTTCAGCGCCAGCACAAAGCCGCGCTCCCTAGCCGATCGGGACCAGCGGTCAAGGCCCGGGGGTGATAGCCCGATAGAATCGGCTCGGGAGGGACACGGGTTGCGAGTCCTGGATAACGATGTTCGTGGTCGAGAGCGTGTTGGTGGAAACCGGAATCCAGGTCGAGAGGTTGGTACTAGCCTGGAGGGTGTAGGTGAGTCCGATCTTGCCAGTCAACTGGATCTGGATGTTTCCAGCCACGGCGGAAGCAACGCTCAAATGAGCAGCGGCGGGTGTGGTGTCTGGAACGAACAGAGGAACGTAGAGGTTATCTACGAAAGCTCCATCAAGTCCGGAGCTGAAGTTAGCATCCTTGGAATAGCGCCACGTCAGAGTGTTGTTGCCCGCCGGCAGTTCGTAGCGCACTGTGGTCCAGGGAACCTCCCCTGACCAACGGTCAAACTTGACGCCGTTGACAAGGAATTCGAGGAAGTCGAAGTTGGCCTCGGAACTGACCCGGACCCCGAAGGAAATCGCCCCCGCACGGCAGTTGGCGACCAGGTTCAGGCTGCTTTCCTGTGAGTCCCCGATGGCCCCCGAACGCACCGCGTGGGAACCGCTCAGCGCGACACCCGACTCTAGCAGCCAGGGCGTGTTGCCGCCGCGTGACCACGGGGATCGATCCAGATCCCCGTTGGCAAATGGAGGCTCGAAATCGTAGGTCAGCGAGGTGGCGTTAAAGATCGCGGTCAGATTGTAGTCCGCATTCATGACCAGCGACAACGGATTCTGGGCAGTGTTGGTGCTCCCTTCCCAGTGGTCGAATGCGTAGTCTCGCTCGGGCGTAGCGGTCACGACGACGTTCGTTCCCACCGCAAACCGGCCGGAGGGAGGCGTGACGGTACCACCTACGGGCGGAGTGATGTTCAGGCTATAAAAGAGAACTCGCGGATAGACGATGGTGAGCACGGCATTGGCGGTCTTGCCGAGAACCCCACCGCCGGTTGGGTTACTCAGAGACAGCAGCACAGTCACGTCCTGGTTAGCCTGTTTGTTATTCAAAATTGGCACCGAGAACGAGGCGTCGGTAGCGCCAGCGTTGAACGTCAGCGTGCCGCTCACGGCTGTATAGTCCAAACCTGCGGTGGCGGTGCCGTTAGTGCTGCTGTAATCGACCGTGATCGCGCTTGTGGTTGGACCTGATCGATGGACCGTAATAGTGGCTGAGCCTCCCGTCGCATCGACCGAGTACTCGGCTGCGGTGAAACCAAGAGCACTCTCATAATCGACGATAGTCAGCACGGCGGACAGACGCGCGTTCAGGCTGTACCCCGCTGGTAGGTTTGTCAGGAGTAAGCCGACGGACTGGTCGCCGGTGGGGACCTTATTGTCGATAATGGGCACGGTGAAACTCTGGAGGGTGTCACCTGGGTTGAAGGTAAGAGTGCCCGCTGCGGTCTGATAATCCACTCCGGCAGTCGCCGTGCCGTTGGTGGTGAGGTACTGCACGGAGACGGTTCCAGTGAGGTCGCCACTTCGCTGGACATTGATGGTGGCGTTCGTACCGTTCTTGGGAACGCTGTAGAAGGCCGAGTCAAACTGGATTTTGCTCACGACGAACTTGTCATCCGAGTGAACGCGGGCGATGCGGTTCCGAGGCAGACCCCTGACGATCGTGAAATCGCCCCCGATCAGGATGGCAGAGTCTGGCTGGACCAGCATCGTCCATATCGTGTCGTTAGCGCCACTGCCCAAATCGAATGCAGGGTCAACCGCACCGGCGGAATCCAGCCGAGCCAAACGGTTCAATCCGAACCCTTCGGACCCGACATAGTTGTTCAGGTTAGTGAACGCCCCGGCAACAATCACCTTACCGTCTGGGGTAAGGCCAACCCCGTGAACTATGGCATTTGGGCCCGTGCCGGTATTGAACGAAGAATCGAACGTTCCATCGGAATTGAGGCGAGCCAGATACGGTAGGGAGACGGTTCCGACCGAGGTGAATTCGCCGCCGATCACGATTCGTCCGTCGCTTTGGACGGCAATCGAATTCACGGCCCCGTTGAGAGCCGAATTCTTGCCGAAGGCCGAATCATACACGCCACTCGAGCTCAGGTGGGCAAGGTAGGAGCGAGCGGAACCGCCAATGCCACTAAAGGATCCGCCAACCAACAGACTGCCGTCACCCATTACCGCCATCGCCAGCACGTCACCTCCGCTGACTCCGGCGGAACTGAAACCTGGATCGACATCGCCGGTAGCGAGCAGACGGGCAACGCCAGGGCGCGAACCGCCGTTGATCGATCCAAAGCCGCCGCCCAGGTAAATGGTGGTGTCGGGTTGAGCCAAAATGGCGTGAACAGCACCATCAGCGCCGGTGCCGATGTTGAAATCCGGATCCACGGATCCGTCGCCGTTTAGCCGAGCGATTCGGCTGGCGGGGGAGCCATTATAAGTCGTGAAGTCCCCACCCACGAGGATGCGGCCATCCGACTGGACGGCGATGGCATCCACTTCCCCTCCGACCCCTATCCCTGGGCTAAAGCTGCTGTCCACATAGGCATCGGGCTGGAGGCGAGCCAAGCGCCCCAGCGCGTTACCATCGACATTGTTGAATTGGCCACCAATGAGGACCTTGCCATCGCTTTGGAGGGCCACCGCCAGCACGCGCCCATCAGCCCCCTCGCCGGGGTTGAAGGAGAAATCAACGTTCCCAGGAGTCTCGTCGTCCAGGATAGTTACCCCGGCGGCAGCCGGTGTGCCAAGCGTAGCGGAATTGGGCTTGGCAGCGACGAGGGTTTTCGGATTCGCGAGAACCGCTGTGAACAGGCGGTCACCTTGGCCTATATTGTCGTCGAAGATGCGAATGTCGAAGGTCTTGTTCGTTTCGCCCGGTACAAAATCAATGATGCCGCTGCCATCACCTCGCGGAACGAAAGCATCGCCTGCGAAGGTGAGAGTGCCCGAGGCTGGCTGATAATCTTTGTTCGGCTTCGCGGTGCCGGGGGTCGTCGAATAGCCTACAGTCACGGGATTGACCGTTCCGCCGGTGCGATACACGGTCAGCGTGATGCTCCGAGCATATTCCTCCACCGACGAGGCAGCTTCGCTGAACTGGAAGGCGCATTCGTCATCCACAATCACCAGTTGCGCCGTCTCGTTTGTGAGGCTGGCGCCGGTGGCATTGGTGAGGTAAAGCGACGCAAGATGGTTCCCGCTTAGGATGGCGTTGTCCAAGATGCGAATGAGCGCAGTCGCCGAACTCTGACCCGACGCCAAAGTGACCGTGAGGTTCGTAGCGACAAAATCCACGCCACCGACGGCCGCATTGGTGCCCACTCCATCGGTTGCCACCAGAGTGACGGTCGAGACATTTGTCGTGTTGCCGACCCTCTGAATCGTGATGACAGCATTCGTTCCATTCTCGTTGACCAGGAAGGATGGCTGAGAAAACTCCAAAGCGTCGTCATCATCCAAAATGGTGACGGTGGCGAAGCTCTGGCCGCCCAACGGAGACCCGTCGCTAGCGTTGCTTAGTGCCAGCAAGACGGTGCGTGAGGGCTGGATCAGGGTGTTGTTGAGAATGATGACTGGGACCGACTTCTGGGCTTCACCCGGCGCAAAGGTCACAACGACGTTGGTAGCGACAAAATCGAGGCCAGCAATCGCAGTGCCTGCGGTGATCGCGCATTTGACGCTGAAGGTGGAGTTGGTGTCACCGCTACGGCGGATGGGGATTTGAGCAACTCCAATGCCCTCGGGCACCTGGAAGGATGGCTGAGTGAACTCGATCGTTCCCTCATTATTGACGATGTAGATGGTGGCCGCGCCGGCCGTGCCGTCGATCTGACCCCCGGGCACATTGTCGATGGTCAAAGTGACGTCCTCCGAGTATTGCTGAACGGGATTCTGCACCGGGATAACGGGAACATCGATAGACTGCCAACCGATCGGGAAGGTCACTGTGGAATCGATGAACTCGTAATCGCTCCCGTTGGCAGCCAGCCCAGAGAGCTGGATCAGAACGTTCTGAGTCCGGTTGGTCGGGCCGACCCGAGAGAGCGTGAATACACCGGGTGTGCCGGTGGTTTCATTCGCCACGCCAGTAGTAGCGATGACGCTGACAACCGCGGCGTCGTCGTCCAGGATAGTGAACACGTGGTTGGTGTAGGCATCAAAGTACCCGTTCATCGGCACGATGACCTGAGTGAGGTTGGTCACGATGTTGGTGGTCGTGTTCGGCGGAGTGTTCGTGTCCGAGACGATGTTGGTGACCACCACGTTGCTGTAATCGGGGCCTGGGGAGACGAGTGCGAGCACGATCGTGCGGTTAGGCTGAAAATTGGTGTTGTCCAGGAGCGGTATCTGGATCAACGCCGTCTGCAAGGCCTTGGTACCATCGGAGGGGAACATCAGGCGCCCGCTGGCATTGGTGCCCACATAATCGACATCGGGTACGGCAGTGCCGCCGACCACCTTCCAATCCACAATGACTGGATCGGGCCCCGGTGGGTTGACACTGACGGTAACCGGGATCTGGGTCATCCCGGAGGATTCAGGCGCACTCGATGATTGCGAGTCAAAGCCCACACCAGGCAGCCCTCCGCCAGAATCGGTGACTGTGACGGTGGCTTGATCCAGACCGAACAGGGTATAGTTCGTGCCAGGAAGCAGGCCCAGAACGATGCTCTCGGTGTCCTCCGACAATTGATCCGCAACTGCGGTTGCGTTGATAGTGATGGAATTGCTCCCTGCGGGAATGAACACCCGATCCGGCAGTGCTACATAATCCGCGATAGGCTTGGCGGTTCCGCTGGCCTGGAGGTTCACCCAGATACCCTGGCTTGAGTTGCCCGTTCGGCTGATGACGAACTGGCCAGCGCCCCCCTCCGCGGTGGTGGCGACCGCGGCAGAAATGGACAGGGCAGGAACCGACCCGTCGGCGATAAACACATCGGCTGAGTCTGGAAAACCGACGTTGTAGCTGGGCGAATTGGCCAACAGCAGAGTCACGGTGTGTCCACCGTCTTTGGTGTTGTTGTTGCGTGGCTGAACGCTGATCTGGGCTGAAGGCAGGCCGGCTGGAATAGTCACGCTGCCAGACAGAGTTCGGTAATCCACACCCGGCACCGCATCGCCGCTAATCAGGTAGGTCACTTGCAGATTTCGATCGAGGTCACCAATCCGAGTCACCAGAAACGTCCCGCCGGTGTTCGATCCTTCAACAGTAAGGCCAACGCTGGCCTCGATATAGACCAACGGCATATCATTGTCCAAAATGGAAACACTCGCAGTAGCCGTGCCAACGGAATACGCCGAATCGGGGACCAAGGTGACATCAACCGAGTGAATGCCGTCGAGGTAGGACTCGGTTGTGACGTGCACAGGCACCAGCACGAAATCGAGTCCTGCTGGGATCGTAACCGTACTAGGCAGGGGCTCGTACTCGGCGACCGGCACGGCGCTGCCGCCGGTTTGGAGCTTGATGGTCAGAGGTTTATCTAGCGCTCCATATCGGGAAATGAGGAAAGTCCCTGCATCTCCCGGGGCTTCGGTCACGTTCGGATCGTAGACCTGGATGGCCACGACCGGGAGCGGGGGGGCGGAGTTCTTGATCAGCGCCGTCGCAGACGCTTCACCATAGGGGGCGAACCCAGGAACATAGCCGGGGTAGGTCTGGAATATCAAATCCTGGCCGTTGATGTTCTTGGTCTCCCAGCCCGAACAGAGTGTCGCCGTGTAGTTCGTAGTCAGATTCCCGGAGCTATCGCTGAGCACCTCGATATTGGTAACCTGGAGCGGGGCCATGAGAGAGAGTTCTACCGTCAGGTCGGCGGCCGGCAAGCTGCTTTGGGCAGGATAGATAGTTATGTCCGTCGTCACAGCCCCGGTTTGGAAATCCGCATAGAGGAACTTATAGGAATTGGTTTTCGCCCCAAAGGGACTGGTGCCGTTGAGATTGGTTTGGACATCAACGCTGTTGGAAATCGCGAATTGTTTCGAGCCGGCGGTACCGCCCACGAGAAAAACTGCGTGCAGTTGGGTGTTGGTGTCACCTGTTCGGGTGAGTCGAAAAACGCCTGGCGCAGCCGTCAATGCGACGGCATTCGAGATGGTCTGTATGCCGATTCGTGTCTGTTGTCTGGCCATGAAATCGGCACCAGTCACGTCGCCGTCGGCGACCGTCACCCCAGCGCCCCCAAAGGAAAGCGGAGCGGTCACATAACGGTATATATAGGCCCCAACCTGATAAACGCCGTTTGAGATGTTCACCAGGGTATAGGCACCGTCGCTGTCGGTGAGGGTGGACTGGTAATCCGGGGCGTAATCGTGAGCGTCGTCGGCGGTCAACTGACCGTTATGGACCACAACGCCTTGGAGGGGATTGCCATCGCCGTCGATGACGCGCCCGCTGATGTGGAAAACGGCGTTGGTGTTGACGCCAACGCTGATAACCAAGTGCTTGCTAGCGACTCCGCCGCGCATGTCGCTGGCTTCACAGCGAACCACATAGTCGCCGGCGTTGTTCCAGCTCTTGGTGATATTGGTGAGGCCAGAGGAAAACGTGCCGTCGCCGAAGTCCCAGAAAATGGACATTGCGTCACCGTTGGGATCGGAGGCTGCGGCCCTGAAGGTAACCGGCACACCGACTGGAACAGTGTCGCGGGAGGCGGTCAAATCAAGGGTCGGCGGGACGTTATTGGAGAAGGGGCCATAATTTACGACGACGTCGAAGAAAGTGTTTGTGAGCACGCCACCTTTGGCAACCGGCGTGATGTAAACATCGGCCTCCGGATCGGCAAAAGTGCGCCCCACCAATAACGGGCTATCCATCTTTCCGGCAGCGGTGCCGGGCGTCGTGTCGATGAGATCTCCGCTCCCATCGCTCTGCTGCCAAGCATCCCAGTGCAGCAGGACGCCGTTGAGAAGGTGAGGGTCGGTGGTACGATAACGAGCGCTGATCCAATAGTTGCGGTCATTACCCCGAGCAGCGGCATCCTTGGGGACAACCACCGCATAAGAGCGTCCATCAACCAAGTTCGGAACATCATGAACGTAAAGGCGATTGGTACCACTTACAGCGCCGAAGTTCACGTACGCGACGGGTAGCCAATCCAGGTCGTATTTGCCAATCGGATTGAAGTGGGAGCTGATGGAACTGATCACGGTGTTCGTACGGTTGCTCGGTTCGTCGGAACCACTCCCCATCACGTCGAAGGGATCCCCATACTCAGCATCCTCTCCGGGCCCGATCATGCTTTCGTGACCGACAAGGCTGGATTGATCAAATGTGCCTGTCGGAAGCGGGGTGTTGCGGCGCGTATCCCAGAAATTAGCGTGCAAGAGTCCATAGTTGTGCCCGAGTTCATGCGCGAGAACGCCCGGCCCGGTGAATTGAACCCAGGTTCCCTTCCCCCCGACAGCGCCAAGCCCTCCGAAATTGAATGACTTCCCGGGCACGGGTGTAAAGGAAACCACATCGAGGTCGAAAGCGGCCGTATCCAAGCCCGCTTGTTTGGACACGGTGCGTGCGTCCTCCAGCAAAGCGCCCGGACCCGCTGACATGTAATAGAGCTTGCCGAACGGGAGCATCAGCAGCGGAGAGACGGTGGGGATGATGGCAGTCTTGCCAAAAGATGCCTCGAGATAGAAGTTGCAGACCTTGTTAAGGTCGCTATAGGCACCGTCTTCTGTGGCGGGCTCGGTAATGTCATCCTGGAAAATCACGCGCATGTAGAGGAGCCGCTTAGTTCCAAGGGACCATTCAGGACTGATTGGCGGAGTGTTGGTGGGCTGCCCCCCCCCTGTTGCGCGCGGAACCGCCCGGCGGTTCTCCGTGCGTGCCAGGGTCCGGTTGTTTGCTTCGAAGTGGGCGTCGCCGCAATAGGCCAGCGTCGTGCCGGCAAAGTCCGCCAGAATCGCCTGTCCACCGGCAACGGGCGCACCGCAAACTTGACAGGTGGGAATCGCCGAGCCCTTCCCAGCGGCGGTCCGAGCGGTTGCCTCGGCGGCATCCAACTGCCGCAGCGGGCCCTCGTGCACCGCCATCTCGCCATCAAGGGCGATTCCGTGCAGCGCGATCCCTCGGTGCGAGATCTCGTGGAGCCTCCGTCCATAGACGTAGGCTTTATACCGCTTGGCGCCCATTTGAATGTAACGAATGGTTGTTTCGCCGCCATCGGGGCGGACTTCACCGGGTTTAGGGTCAGCACAGTAGACCTCCAAATCGCCGCGTCCGCTCACCGGACTTTCGAGCTGTTGAGCAACAGCCGCCGGGAGTTGCTGACGCGTTCCCCACGGCATGGCCCACTTCAGGGCCTCCTCAGGGTTGGAGCGAATCAGCCCCGCGAGAGCTTGCCGACGTAATATTGCCAAACGTAAGCCCTCGGCGAGGGCGGGCGACTCCCCTCCAGATTGACGCGCAGCAGCAAACCGCTCGGCCCACAGTTTGAAGTCATGGGCAATCGCCTCGGGAGTCGGAACCGACGCAGCGGCGGGGACAGGGATCCTCCGAGTGGGATAGGTTACGGAAGGTGGTGGGGGAGGTGTGGTCGGCTGTCCGCGCAGAGCCGCCTGCATAGCCAAAAGAGCCGGCGAATTGGAAGCAACAATACCCGGAGCCACTTGCTCAGCAGTGCTGGCATCAACGCGCGGATGCACTCTTGAATTGAGCCTCCAGAGCCCGGCCACGCCGCAAATTACTAATAAGACACCTAGGGTCCACTTCGAGTTCTTCATATCAAAAGCTGCTGGTGGGCGACGCTAGCCCAAGGGGCTAAGGCTGTAAATCTCTTTCGGGATTTCAGGCCCAAATCGCGGGAATTCTTACGCCAATAACGCTCTGTCGAACTGGTTTGGCTCATGCCGTCGCTTGACAAAAAAACGTCAGGTGAGCCCGAGCGCCCAAGACAGTTGCGGGCCCAGCACGTCAATGCGCCCTTCCGTCCAGATGACGTAGTTCGAGCGAGTCATTTTTTCCTCAATGGACATTTGCGCTTTCATGCGTTTCGCAATCTGGGAAGGATTCCATCCACGCTCAGCCAGGCGCTTCGCCTGGGTGGCCGCGGTGCAAGCGACACACACGGTCGCGTCAAACCGATCATCGGCGGCTGTCTCGAAAAGCAGAGGGATGACCACCACGCCCAATGCCCGAGCCTCTGCCCGCCACCGCGCCGCCTGTGCCTGCCACCGCGCTCGGATGCGAGGATGCAGAATGCTCTCCAGTTTCTTGAGAGCTTCAGGGTTGGCAAAAACCCGTTCAGCGAGCAAGTCACGGCGTAAGCGACCGTCCGGCCCGACCAACTCGACGCCGAATGCCCCGGCGATCTCCGCCAGCGCCGCTTCACCCGGTTCAACCAGGTCGCGCGCGAGTTGGTCGGTGTCAACCACCGGGACTCCTGCTTGCGTCAACCATTGCGCAGCGGTCGATTTACCCATTCCAATTCCACCTGTGACTCCGAATAATTTCATCGATTATTGGAGCTGGGCTCGGTAGAATCGAGCGGCAGCCGAAGGGGGGGCTGGATCGAGCCAAGCAAAAGATCCTGACGCCGACGTGCCGGTAAACACGGTCTGCCATTGAGAAAGAACGGCGCAGGTCTGGATGGCGTAACTGCGACCGGGCATGCCCTGAACGACCACCTGGATCTGTCCCACAGGGGAGACCGCGATCTGGAGCTGGGCTAAGAACGCGGAACCGGCCAAGGGCAGATAGAGATTGTCGATCCACGCGGCATCAGCGCCATGGCTGAAATTGGCGTCTTTGGCGTAGATCCACTCCAACTGGTTCACGCCATTCGTCACCGTAAACAGATAGGTTTGCCAAGGGACTTCCCCGCTCCAGCGCTGCTGCAGAATGCCGTTGAGATAGAATCCCAAACCATCCCAGCCTTGCTCGGAACTGACTCGAAAATCAAACGAGCCCGTGCCGGCCATCAAGTTAGTGGTGAGGACCAGGTAGCTCTGCTGGGAGTTGCCGGTAGCGCCCGAACGCGCCGCGAACTGACCCGAAGCCGCCTCGCCCGACTGCACCGTCCAGGGTGCTGAACCGCCGCTGGACCAGTTCGACCCACGAAGGCTGCCGGATTCGAAGTCCTCGATGTAAACCGTGGCCTTGAACGAGGCGGAGACGACATAATCCTGAGTCATAACCAGCGCGATCGGGTTGGCGCTGGTCTGGATTGACCCACTCCAGCCTGTGAACTGGAAACTGCGCTCCGGCAAGGCCGTAAGCAGGAGCGTTGAGCCAGCCGGATAGGAGCCAGCAGGGGGCGTCACGCTGCCGCCCAGACTGGGTGCAATGCTGAGGTTGAAATAGCTCAAATGCACGGTGAACTGATACGCCAAATCCACGTCACCGAACGCTCCTCCATAACCGTCGATCGCGATGTAGTAGGTCTGTCCGCCGACAAGATCGACAGTCAATTGGCTGTAGCCGCTACCCTGTGTTGCGTCGTCGTTCGAAGCCACCTCGGCAAGGGAATCCACACTCGAACCGGTGTAAACCCCAAGCAGCGTATCGAAATCGGAGTTGGCGGTGGCCAAAGCCAATGACCCCGGGTTGGTTGGACGAAACACGTACCAAATCGAGTGGCCACCGTCATTCCCAGCATGGTTAGGTTCGCCTGCTTCCTTGGTCGCCTGCGTGGTGTCAGCCTTCACGTTGCCAGCGAGACCTGGGAGTTCGGACGCATTCGCGAAATCATCGTTGGGAGCACTCAGATAGGTAACGGTCTCGGAGAGCGGAAGGCTCGTGTTACCCGCAAGGTCGCTGGCGGTGATCGTGATCGAGTTGGTGCCGGGTACCAGGAGAACACTCGCCGTCCATTGGGCGGTTCCAACAGCAGGAACGGGCGGGCCATCATTGAGGCGGACCTCTACCAGAACGACTCCCGTAGGGAATGGATCAGGGTCCATTGCGGTGCCGCTAATCGTTAGGGCAGAGTTGGTGACCACGACATCGGCAACTGGAGAAGTAATTGCGACTACGGGTGCCTGTGTGTCGGCAATTCCGCCAGGAAGGATGTTGAGCCGAATGTTACCCACGCCGTTGGTATCGAAGCCTGCCACCGCGATATGGTAGGTAGTGCCGGCTTGCGCATTGAAGCTCACGTGAGCTTTTAACCCGTTTACTGGGTCGTTTGTGGAGGAGGCCACTGGGCTAAGGACGTCCAAGGTGGCGCCGGAATAGACAGCCAGCACGGGATCGAAGGAACTGCCCGCTGTGTCGAAAAGAACACTGGTGCTACTGGTGGGGGACCAGACCCACCAAACCGAGGCTGCAACATCCGGATCGGCGCCGTGGAATGGCTCGGATGGCTCGATGGTGGCGAAATTGTTGCTGGAGAGAATGAGAGCGCCGCCAGAGGGCACCTTCATAGCAGAGGCGAAGTTGTCATTCGCCGGACGCGTCACGGCGATAAAGTTGACCGAGTTGGTTACCGAGATCAGAGCTTCCGGCAACAAATCACCAGTATCATTGGTCACCGACAAATCTTGCCCAGATGCGACAAACTGAACCTGAAAGCTCCTGCTGTTGGGGAAAGCGGGCACAGTCAGGCTGCCACTGAACGTGCCGTCGCCGGCCAGTTGATCCGGAGTGAGCCCATCGTCCTTCAGAAGCTTTGTTTGGCCCGAAAGCACAAACCAGGCAGCCAGGTTGGTGTAGCTACCGGAGTTGGTGACCGTGAGAAAAACCGCGTTCACGGTCTGGGTGACCATGATCGTGCCCTCGGGCGGCGCCACACCCAACTGCGGTGGGGTGGGCGCAGGCTGGGCCAGCACAGCGAAACTCAGCAGCACCAAGGTGCAGGCTAGAACCGCCAGGCGATCCGCGCCTGAGGAGCGTTGAACTAAGTGCCTACCAGGGTGCATACGAAGCGCGGTAAAAGCGTTGGCCGAAGTTTGGCGCCTGCAAGTCGATGAAACCTCCGGTGCCGGTTCCGGTAGAGTTCGTGCTGATGGTCACCCAGTCAAGAAGGTTGGTCGATGTCTGGACGTAAATGGCACCACTGGCTTGGGCCGAAAACTGAATCTGGAAGCTCCCATCGCTCAGCAATTGAGCGGACAACAATTGCAGGGGGGCTGGATCCTGGACGATTAGGGTAACCGGGGCTGAAAGCTGGCTCGCCCCGAAGTCGTCGGTTGCTCGAGCTGTGAGGGTATAGATGCCAGCCAGGACGTTCGTTAACAAGACCTGGAACGGCTCCGTCGTCGCAGTGCCAACGAGATTCGTCCCGACCAAGAAATCAACGCCTAGGATCCTACCGTCCGTATCGAAAGCGTCGACCTGGAACACGAGATCAGCCGGTGCAAACAAGGCCGTCTGATTGGTGGGTGAGAGCACGCTCACCTGAGGGGGCTGGTTGGTGTTGACGACCACAACCACGGTGCTTGAGGTGCTAGCCCCTCCATCGCTATCCAGTGCCTGAGCACTCAAGAAGTAAGTGCCAGGGGCGACATTCGTCCACACAAATGCGTAGGGCGGTTGCGGAAGGGTCTGGAGTAGGTTGGTCTTGGAATAAAAGCTCACCTGAGCAACGGTGCCGTCAGGGTCGTTCGCTGATGCGGCCAACGTAATCGAAGCAGGAGCCAGGTAGGATTGCCCAACCAAGGGTGAAGTGAGCTCGACCGAGGGCAACTGGTTCAGCGAGCTCCAATGGCCGAAGTTTAGGGAAGGCAGCGTGCCTGCTTTTGTGAATTGGCCGCCAACGAATAGGTCGCGCCCTCGTAACGCGATGGCGCTGATCGCATCATCGACCCCGCTGCCGAGAACGCTCCAATGCAAGCCATCCCAAGCAGCGATTCGGTTAGCTGGCAAGCCGCCCGCCAGGGTGAACTGGCCCGCGACAAATACGGTCCCGCTGGGATGGGCGACGATGGCATTGACAACTGGGTTGGTCCCGCCAAGGCCCGCGCCCAACGCCCACCATTGTGAACCGTCCCACCGGGCAAAGTATTGGATTCCCGGGTTCCCTCCAGCGGTTGTGAAATCCCCACCGACGTAGAGATTGGTTCCCAACACCGTGATCGCCGATACAGTGTTGTTTAAGCCAGAGCCAAGGGGGTGCCAGAGGGTCCCGTCCCAACTCGCAATTCGGTTGGCACTCAAGCCGCCGGCATTGGTGAAGTCTCCTCCCGCGTAAACCAAGCCCTCGGGAGACACTGCAATCGCAGCGACCTTGCCATTTACTCCACTCCCGAGGCGGCTCCAGTTTGAGCCGTCCCATCGTGCGATGTTGTTGGCACTGAAACCGCCCGCGCGGCCGAACTGGCCGCCGACATAGAGGCTGTTCGGTTGAATGGCCATCGCAGCTACGTCGCCGTCAAGGCCAAGCCCCAATGGAGACCAAGCAAGTCCGTCCCAGCGGGCCACGTGGAAGGCTTGAAGCCCGCCTGCAACAGTGAAAGCACCGCCAGCGTAAACTCGTCCGAGAGCGTCCAAAGCCAAGGCCATCACATTGCCGTTGACGCCGGCGCCAAGGTTTGACCAAACGGAGCCGTCCCAGCGCGCGACGTTCGCGACCGGAACCCCGCCTGCCTCGGCTAGATCACCACCAACATAGACTTGGTTGGCCGAGGTCGCCACCGCCAGCAGAGATCCCCCGGGGCTTGAGCTCAGAAGTCCTCCCCCCAACGCCTCCCACCGGCTAAAGCTGAAACGCGCGAGGTTCTGGGCCGACACTCCACCACCAGGGGGTACGAACAACCCGCCAGCGTAGATTGCGTCGGGACCGAAGACCAGGCTGAGGATATTTCCAGCAATCCCGTTGTTCGTCGTCTGGCCGAAGGACGCCCAGGCCTGAACCCCATCATCCCACCGGGCGAAGCCCATGACCCCAATGCCGCCCGCTGAGGTAAAGGATCCCCCAGCATAAACCTCGCTTCCGCGCACCAGCAGCGAGCGAACGGTTCCGTTAACACCGCTGCCTAAGACCTTCCACGCCGAGCCATTCCATTTTGCTACGTTGTTGGCACCGCTCACGACACCGGCATCGGAGGAGTCGCCACCAACGAACACCGTGCCATCAACTGCGGGTGCAATGGCGTAGACAGTCTTGCCCACACCGCCCGCCAAGCCCGACCAGTGCGAGCCGTTCCATAGCGCGATGTTCAGTGCCGCGATGGATCCTGCATTGGTGAACGTGCCACCCGCATAGAGCTGGCCACCGCTGATTGCCAGGACGGTCACCGGCCCGCCCACCCCGTCGGCCAGCGCAGTCCAATTGCTGCCGTCCCACCGTGCTACGTTTGAGGCAGCGATGCCGCCAGCAGAACCGAAGTTTCCGCCAACGTAAAGGTCTGTCCCACTAGACGCCAAGGCCCACGCGGAGCCGTCCAGCCCATCAGCCAAAGTGACCCAGTTGGTCCCATCCCAACGAGCCACATGTCGGACTCGAGCGGTGCCGGAGTTCAAAAAATCCCCGGCCGCAAAGACGCTGGCTTCGTCGACCAAAAGCCCGCGCACTGGACCGTCCAAGCCGGATCCCAGGGCGTGCCACTTGGTGCCGTCCCATCTTGCGACGTTGGTAGCATTGATGCCTCCCGCTTGAGTAAATCGCCCTCCAATATACAGATCGCCCTGCAGGCTCATGACCGCGGCATTTACGTAGCCGTTGATTCCCGACGCCAGGCCTGTCCATTGGTTGCCAGGCCCCCAAAGGGCGAAATTCTTAACCTGCAAGCCCCCGGCAGTGTCAAACTCCCCCCCGACATAGACCTTGCCAAAGCCAACGGCCAAGCTGCTAACGGCGACGTTCGTTCCGAGCACCCCGGAGCCCATCACAATCCAATTGGCTCCATCCCACCGCGCGATGTTGTTCGCAGGGGTATCGGCAATGGTCGCGAATTGGCCCCCGACATAGAGCCCCTCATCACCAAGCGCTAGGGCGTTTACAATCGGAGGAACATCCGCAACTGAAGTTCCAAGCCCAATCCACTGGGCCCCGTTCCATTGGGCAACACCATGGACCGAATCGGAATTTGGACCTGGAAAATCGCCCCCCACAAAGACATTGGTCCCCGAGACCGCGATCGCGTTAACTACTCCTGCGACGCCATCCGCAAACGCTTTCCAAGTGGTTCCAGACAGTAATGCTATGTGCTTAGCACTGAGGCCATTGGCATTCTGAAACTCACCACCGAAGTAGACGTTGGTACCGCTCGAGACGATGGCCCGCACGGTGCCGTCCATCCCGTCGCCGAGGGGTTGCCAAGCGGACCCTTTCCAGACAGCGACGTTCTGAGTATTAGTGCCACTGGCGGTGGTGAACTGGCCCCCTGCGTAGATCAGGTTACTAACGGCGGCCAAGGCGTAAACCGGCCCATCAAATCCGGTGTCGAACGGCGCCCAGGTTCCGGCGAACTTGGCTACGTTGGTCGCGCCGGTCGAACCGATGTTATTGAATTGGCCGCCAACATAGAGGTTCGTTCCACCTAAAGCCAGTGAGTAAATCGGCCCGTCGATTCCGTTGGCCATGGGCGCCCACTTGGTCCCGTCCCACATTGCGAGATTGGTTGCCTGCACGCCTCCGATCCCGGTGAAATCCCCGCCCAGGTAGACCGCATTGCTGCTCACGGCGATGGCATAAACCTTGCCCGCGACGTTAAAGGAATCGAAGCGACTATCCCAACTACCAGGCAAGCTAATCGCAGCTACCACTCCACTCGAGCAAACCATCATGCACACCACCGCCAAGCAGACCTGAAAAGGCCAGCGGGGGGAGGTCCGACAGCACATCGGCGCTGATAAGGTTGGCGAGGAGACTCGCGACGCGTCGCTGAGCATTGTAGTGGTTTAGAGCAAGAACCATTCCCGAGCGAAGATAAACACTAACCAATTTCGGCCCACAAGGGCACGGCAACGAAACTCGGCGTCGAGCCATGTCCGTGATCGTAAGCCTGAGAGTTACAGCCAGTTGCGACAAGGTCAAGGACTCGCGCGCACTCGGTAATAACGCCAAGGAGAGGCTGCGGGCGCTGCGAGCGGGTCAGAGAAGGGAATAGTAGTGGTGGTCGCGGTTAGTGTCCCCAGCGGCGACCAGGCAACCAAGTCAGCCGACATGTCGATCGAGTACGTCACACCAACCTGCGCGGTAAAAGTGAAGTGGAACGTGCCGTCGGGGGCTCGAGAGGGGGCTGAAAGAAGCGGCGGCTCCGGCTGGACGGCCTCTGGGAAGGTCTGAATCGTGAACCGGGTGGCCGATACAAAACCGACCACCGACATTGCCTCTGCATATAGGCTCGTGTCGGACGTGGTAAACCGTGAGAAAGCGAGCGATGCCTGATAGATGCTGTTGGACGCCAAGGTGTTCGCCGGCATTTCGAGGTTGATATTGGTTGCCGCCATCGCACCCGCTGCCGCGAGTCCCGGGGTGGTAAACACCACCTTGCCTTTGGTATCCCTCAGTTGGAGCTGCACCATGTCGCTAGCTGTGCTATCCGCGAATGGATTCCATTGGAGGATAAATGGTGCCCCCGGCGCGACATGTTGCGCCGCGTCGAAGTTCACAACCGTCGGCGGATTCGGGAAAGCATCATCCGGAACGGTGAGCGTCAGGGTCTCGATGTCGTGGGAGATGTCGTGAACCAGGAGGCCGTAGTCGTCGGCTGGGTATTTTTGGGCCAGACTGGTGGCGCTGTTAAAGCTATGGACAATCGTATAATGAAGGCCCGCTCTGTCCTGGGTAAGGTTCTGGGCATTGGCCCGTGGCGGAAATAACGCGGCACCCAAAAGGCCGTGCGCCTGGCTCACATCAATGAAGACGCGCAAACCATATGGGTCGGCAGAGTCGCTCACTACAGTGGTGGCGTTTGTCTGGATAGAGTTCTGGTATTTTACCACCCCGAGGTCCACAACCACGGCCGCATGGAAAGGTTGGGCGAGGCAGAAGCACGTCAACCCCCAAACGACCGGGTGCGCCACCAAGAGGCCGATTTTGGTTTTGAGGTATCCAGGAGCAGTCGACATGAGCCACGCTAAACCAGACTTTAAGAAAGCACGTCCAGCAACCTGGCACAACTTCAAAACTGTACGGATCCTCTTGACTGCGCCGGACAAGCTCCATTGACTTGGCCAGATGTCGTTACGGGATGGAACTCTCGATCAGCCTTTTCCTGACGGAAACGGTTGTTGGCGAGGCCGTAGAACCGAGCAGGAGCTTCTCGTTGCGTGAGGTCGGACCGCACTCCAACCCTTCGCGCAGTCGCCTGCGTGGGCGCACTGGGATTGTGCGTACGCGTCAGCGGCTGTGACCTGTGCGCGATCTACAACGCGAGCGATTCGAAAGGGCAGTTTGGCAGCGGGTTTTTGCTGGCGGTGTCGGAGCAGTACATTCCTTACAACAACCAGCAGTGGGATGGTGAGCCGGTCAAACCAGCCAATAGGGAGTATCTGAACAGCTCGATCACTCACCTGGTGCCAACCTACAACTTCTCTCCGCGTCTTGGCATCAGCCTCAACTTGCCCGTGGTAGACTACTCGTTCCAGCGTTCAGATTTACGTTACTCGCTGACCTCACTACCTGTGCGCTTCACCGAGAAGGGAACCGAAACAGGTTTAGGAGATATGGCGTTGGTGGGACGTTGGACAGTTTTCCAAACCAAGACCATGGACTATGGCGTGGCCTTAAACCTCCTGGGAGGCCTGCAAATGCCGACCGGAGACCCTAGCCGGCTGCGCGATGAGGCGGAACAGGACCGCGTCTTTGTCAGTATATTCCAGTTGACCGCGCACGACCCCTTAGGACATTCAACCAGCTACCTGCATCAACACGATCTGGCCCTGGGCTCGGGCTCCTGGGACGGGATCATGGGGGCGACTCTCAACGCGCGGTGGCGCCGGTGGTTCGTCAACACTCAGATCCAATACTATTTGAGAACCGAAGGGGAAGCCACGTTCCAGTACGGCAACGAGCTTCTAGTGTCCACCGGGCCAGGGTATTACCTGCTCTCGGGTCACCGCAGCACGTTGAGTCTGCGGGCCAACGCGAGCTACGAATCGATGGCCAAGGACACATTGTTTGGGATCAAATCGGATCTCACTGGAGAAATGGCATGGTACCTTGGGCCTCAATTCGTGTTCACGTGGCACGATCACTTCGTGGCAAACGCGCAAGTTGACGTGCCCATGCGGATCGCCAACCACGGGCTTCAAACGGTGCCGGAGTATCGAATCGTCGGCGGAGTCAGTTGGCGATTCTGACCTAAAAGCGCCACGTCAAGGCGGCTCGAAGCCGATAGTCGGGGACAACTTGCACACCGGAGTTATCGATGTGGACAGGCAGATCTAGCCCTACGAGCGCGCTAAGCTTCCTGGACCAAGTCAATGTCAGTTGTGGTCCTACGGATACGATGGTCTCAGCTGAGTCATCATCCGGGACGCCCGCGAAGGTATCCTTTCCTTTGTACTCGCCGGAGACCACCGCTTGCAGCGCAACCGTGTAGTGGTGGCTCAGAGCGAGGTAGGCACCCGGCCCGATCGTCCAGGTTAAATCGTTGGCGTACTGATGACCGAAGTCGCCTTCCGACCTGATCGCATACTGAACCGTTGAGCTGAGCAGAAAGCGCTGCGATGTGAACAAAAAGCCCGAGCCGACAATGCCATCGAACGAGCCTGAGCCCAGCGCGAGATCATGGCCGCCAATGCCATCCGTGAAATCCGGGCGACCCAACCAAGCGGAGTCGCCGGTGGGAAGCTTCAGACCCGCAAGAAGGCTGAAGTCCACCGAGGAGCGGTCCCATAAACGCTGATAGAGGTGCGCATTGCCAAGCAAGGATACATCACCAATTCCAGCCTCGCTCCCGTGGTCGGTTGCCGAAGCGTAGCTTCGATAGATGAGTGGCAAATTGAGCTGCAACCCGAACCGCGGGTTGAAGTCATAACCCACCAGCAACTGCGAGACGGCACTCTTGATGGATCCACCCTCACTGGGGATGCGATGCCCACCATCTTGCAGGGTTTCAAAGTCAGTGAACTGTTCAGCCACGCCGGTAAAAAAACCCGTTCCAGCCTGGCCACGCGCCTGGCCGGCGGAATAAACAGCACAGAGATCACACGCCGAGGCGGATGAAGCAGCCGCAATCAGCAAAGCGGAAATTCCAACGGTACTCACAAAAAGCCTTTCTTTTAGAACCCCAGAACCGCAGGGAACACAATAGTGCCCTGCATAATCAATCAAAGGAAACCGGCCCAAATGCATCGCTTCGGGCCAGGACGCTCACAAACCAGGATTTGCGAGGCTTGAAGGAACCTAGGCTAGCCGGGGCGGCGGCGAAGGTGGGGAATGGGGATCCGTGAGCGCCTGGAGGAAAGGGATCTGCGGGTCAGGTTGAACCCAGGGTGGGTAAAGCCATGTTAGCTGTCCGGTGAGCAAACCATCCAGTTTGATGCCGAGCTTAGGCACGGCGCGTTGGTCCTTGGATTGGGCACTCTTCTGAACGATCTTGCACAACGTGCATGGGTGCTTCCCGTCGAAAGTCTTGACGAGCGCGGCGCCGAGCGTGTCGGCCTGGGCATAGCTTAAGAACATCCCGACCCAAGCCGCCGATTGCAGAAACACCCAATGTAGTCCGAGCGAGAAAGTCAGCGCGGCAACAACAATCAGCTTTGGTAGTCGGCGACGCAACGCGGGAGAGTCCGATTACTTAATCAACAGGCGGTAGAATCGATTGGTGCGAGCCGCCGTTGGCTGATCGACCAGAATCGCGGAACCGGTGCCCTGGGAGTTGGTGCTGATGCTCACCCACTGCGGTGGCAAGCTAGGCGCAGCCTGGAACACGAATGTCTGATTCAAAGCGCCATGAGCTTTAAGCTCAATAGCACCAGTCGAGGTCGCCACTGCTGTCAGTGTTGCGCTGGCCAACGGAACCACCAAGTTATCGATAAACACCGCGTCCAAACCGGAATAATTGGCCGGATCCTTTGAGTAACGCCACTCGAGGGTGTGCGTCCCTGCGGAGAGATTGAATCCAAAGGTGGACCACGGAACCTCACCAGACCAACGTTGGACCAGTGTTCCATCCAAATAGAAACCGAAGAAGTCCCACCCCAGTTCCGAGCTAACCCGGTAGTCGAAGCTCGCCGTGCCGCCAGCGAACGCGGTCGTTAGAAACAGAGAACTCGTTTGGTTGTTCGTGATGGCACCCGAGCGGGCTGAGAAGTTTCCAGACGAGGCAGTGTTGGTGGTCACGAACCAAGGTTGATCCCCTCCGACTCTCCAACCGAGGCTGGTGAGGTTCCCCGACTCAAATCCATCGCCAAAGACAGGCCGAAGCGTGAAGTTTGCGTGGACGTGCGTGTCGGAGCTGATCGTGACCGCCAGTGGATTTGCCAATGAACTCACACTTCCCGACCAACCTGTAAAGTCGTACCCGGGAGCAGGAGTGGCTGTGAACGTCACGGACGAGTTAGCGGCCACATCGAACTGGCCGGGTGCGGGGTCAACTTGGCCACCAGCGCTGGCATCAAGGGTGACGTGATAAGTCGGCGTTGGTGTAAATGCACTGCTGAGGATGATGTTGCCGACGCTGCCGGCGAGGGAATCGACCGCAATATAGTACGTTACCCCGCCGCGCACGGCATGCGCCAACTTGCTGAACGAAGATCCCGGGCGAGCGTCATCATTCGACCCCACTTCCGTTAGGGCATCCACGCGAGTTCCGGTATAAAGAGCAAGCACGGTGTCGAGGTCGCCACCGGAGGCCGCGGTGCTTCCTTCAGTGGTCAAAAGCAGTACACCATCCGTGGGCGCCTTGAAGCTCCACCAGACGGAATGTCCGCCGACCCTTCCAGCGTGGTGAGGTTCGCCGGGCTCGGTGGTAGCATTCGCATTGCTCACGGAATTCGTCCCAGCCGTCGGATCGAGGGCAAAACTAGGATTACCGACCACGTTATTGAAGTAATCGTTTGGAGGGTCCTGGGAGAAGAACCGAACCTGCAGGACCGTGCCGGGGGAAACGTTGCCAGCGATATCGGTGGCGGATACCACAATGGAATTCCTACCTGGGCTCAGTGCGACCGAGAGCAAGAAATTTGTCGGAGAAGAAGGCAAAGCAGCGGCCAGACTTGCCAGCGCATATGGGACCGGGCCGACGCGAGCATTCACAGATGCGACCCCGCTGGGCAAGGGAGGTGGATCCACCGCCGAACCTCCCACATTAAGGGTCCGCGTATACACCACCGACCCGCTTACCAAGTTTGTGATACTGACAACAGGAGGCGTGATGTCGGGCTGCCCGTTCGGCGCGATCAGGAGATGGATCGGGCCAGCGTTATTGGTGTTCACACTGGCCACAACGATTCGATAGGTCACACCGTTGGTGGCATTGAACGTCAGATAGCTCTGTTTGCGCTGAGGCACACTGCTGACGGCGGCCACCTGTTTGAGTTGACTGAGCGCGTTCCCCACGTAAACCGCGACCACTGTCTGAAATCCGCTGCCGGCAGTATCCACCAAAGTGGGGGCATTCGCAGCCGGCGTCCAGCTCCACCAAAGTGTGTTGCCCTCGGAGCTTGCGCCCGCATGCACCGGCTCTCCTGGCTCTTTGGAGGCAAAACGGTTGTTCGCCAGGAACGGATCATTCTGGTCCGGATAACCCGCCGTGGGCACTTTAAGTGCCTGCGCGAAATTGTCATTAGATGGGATGGTTGCGAAGAAATAGCTGTAGGTTTGAGTGAAGTTGGTCTTGCCCGGTGCGGTGATGTTGATGGTGAAGCTCATATTCGTGCCATCGTCCGGCACGCTGAGAGGCACAACCAGGATCCCCGAGTATACCGAATCGCGGGCGAGCGCATCGGGACCTCTACCATCATTTGCGAAAGTCATCGGCAGCGAAAATGAATTGGACGCAACCACGGTTGCGTTGGTCACTCCGCGGCCGTCGCGGACTCGAACGAAAATCTTGTTGGTGCTTCCTGCCAGTAGGGTCGTGCCATCAGCAGGCGTAACGCTAACCTCCAGAATTCCATCAGCCACGCTCGGCTTGACATCCGGCGGGACGTCGTATGCCTCGACAACACCAACCGTTGTGTCCGCGGTCGGCGCGCTGGCGCTCGCTCCGAGCCCATGTTTGGCGAACGCAAACCAAAGATCAGAATGATTGGCCCCACCGTTGTCTACCAACTCCGCCTGGATGATGGCGTCTCGAGCCTCGACGAAAGTGGGGTTCGCTGGGCTTAGTTTCATTCCATCCGTAACCGCCTGAAGAATCACCCGAGTTCCATCATCATAGCCCAACGAATCGATACAATTGGCGCGCGCCTCCCACAGCGTATTGCACCAAACCTCCCCTTGGTCGTGGACTTCATCCGCTGGTCCCCCCCCAAACACGGGGCTGGTCGGGACGCCAACATGAGCGCTGGCTTGTGAAGGATCAATATCCTTGAACGTCAACGGATTCTTGGTCATGTCCGTGCAATACGGGTAGCGCCGGATTCCATAATAGTAGTTCTCAAGCATCCCGCTCCCGCCGATCAAGTAAGTTGAGTAGCCCCCTGCTGGATAAACGGCATGCGGGTCACTCCCCTCAGGAGCAATCAAGGACATGGCGTAAAAGTCGGACCAGCCCTCACCCATCCCAGCGGGCTGAAGTTCGAAAATCCCCACCCCACCTCCCACCAACCGATTGCTCAAACCATGGGTATACTCGTGACACACCACAGTCGCGTCTAAGTCCCCGTCGCGGTTTGGGTTGGGCCCATCAAAAACGTACATCCGCATCAACCCAGAAATCCCATCCGGCGGGGTGCTAAAATTGGCGTTGTTGAATCCGCTTCCGTCCTGCGCTTGCGCAAGCACTCCATCACCGCCGACGCCTCCTCGGTTAAAATTGTTGTTCTGGAAATTTCCGGCTGCCTCGGTGAAGCCCAGATCATACAAGCGGTCATGCATGAAGTTGTTCAAATAAAACAACTGGACCACGGCGGCATCAGCATAGCCAAACGGTCCCTGCGTTAAGTCCAGCGGAAAGTCGTAAACTGGCGGGTTGCTCTGCACTCGAAGCCGGGGAAGGTCGGGAGTGTCGTTTCCAGTATGGTCTGTGTAAGCGTCAACATTGTTACCAGTGGACGAGAACACCCCCTGGAATGGTGGGTCGACCCATCCAGCTGGCGAACCGGTAAGACTGAGGCCGGTAACGTTCGTCAGCAGCGTTCGCGGAACCTCAGCCGGCTGGCCAGTGTTTGGCGTGGGCCAACCGGGCATGAAAGGCGTCGGGCTCTCCCGCGTGTACACATTGAAAGAGGCGGGGACAGGCGTGGGCGCCGCTTGATAGAATGTCAGACAGTGGCGAACCAGAACCTGGGCGGTCTGGGCATCGACAACCAGCCGAAACTCTTCGTTGCGTGGTGCGCTCATCAAGATGACATCCCAGCATAGCCGCAAGGTGCCTGCGTTCATCGGAAGCCAGACCAAGCTGACCCGGGCTACCCCTTTAATGGAAGGCGCTGTGAATTGCTGCTTGAGGGTGGCGCCGTCGGCAGCATCCGAGGCAACAACCTGGGACTGATCGACAGGCGCTTCGGCACTCGCCGCCGCGGCCGCTACGGCTTGAGCAGCTGTAACCGGCGGGTTGCTGAGAATTGAAGCCCAGTTAGGAGTTCCATTCGCAGCGGCGGGCTCGAGGGATGGAACGAATTGGTCGCTGATCCGAATCAGCTCACCTCGCTTGGTAAGGTGAGCCTGTAAAAGCGCCTCAAACACCGGTATATTCTGGAAGTTCTGCTCCCAAATGACCGTGTGCATACCACTTTGGGCGGTGACATAATCGCGCTTGATCGTGGCAGTGTTAATGATGGAGGCGTCATGTCCAAAGAGGGCAGCATGCTCGTTCAGGAAGGCCTTAATGGCGGCGTGAGGGTCGCTTACCGCCACTCCGGCCAGAGAGGCCTCGGAAATCGCGCCCCCATGGCCGTCTGGCCCGGTGAGGAACCCCGAGCTCGAGGTTACCAACCTGGGCATGCCGATGGTCACGTCCCGGCTTACCGTTACGTTTGGCACCAATTCCTGAAGATGCGCAAGGGCCGCGGTCTGGTTCGCAGGGGTTGCTGCGCGCGAAGTGCTAGCCGCCGTCACGGCAGGTTTACGCACATCGAAGTTCGGCAGAGGCGCACGGCCAGGAGCAACGAACGCCCAAGCGCCGATCAACTGAGCAGCGACACCCACCGAGAGGGCCGTAACGATAATCCGCATTTTCATGAAGCAAGAATCTTAGCGCGCGTCATCCCGGGTCAGCGCAAACATTAGGTTAAGGCTGATAGCTCACCCGGAAGTATTGTTGTGCGGGGGCGGAATTGGTTCCGGTCCCGCTGATCACGTTGGTATATGACAAGACCGTGCTAGAAGTAGAAGGGTTGGCAACCGTAACAGAATTCCAACTGGTTTGAAAGAGGTCGGTCTTAAAATCCAGTCGATACGTAGTCTGGGCAGCTGCTCTCCAAGAAATGACCGCAGTCAATGGGCTCTGGCTTACGATCCGTGCCTGTAATCCCACCACTTCGAACGGGAAAGGATCCGCGCCATTCACCAATCCATCGCCGTCGGAGTCGATTGTCAGGCTGTCAACCAGATTCCGGTTGGCTTGGATGGTTCGGCTAACGCCCAGTGCATCAGGCTCAAGTGCCACATCGACCCCGGATGCCGGTCCGGCGAAGTTCGGGTCCCAAACCACTCGACCTTCAAGCGGTGTCCCGGCTAACCCAGCCTCAAATGTATCGATGTCGATCTCGTTGCCCTGCCCATCTACCAAATCAGCGAAGTAGATGGTAAATGCCGGATCGACAATCAGCGCAGAGTTCGGATCGGTCGCCAGGGTGCCGTTCAATTGGAGTTGATCAATATAAATCGCGTACTTCCCAGGTGTGAGAACTCCAAAATCGTTCACCGGTCCACTGAAACTATGCTGAGCAGATGCGCCAACCACCAGAGAAAGCCGCCCCAACGCGGCGTTGTTGTGAAAGCCCGCGGCTGAGGGGCCGAGATCGGCTCCAGCCCAGTAGCTGATAACGCTCGCAAACTTGCCAGCAGTGCTAGTTATGGCTGTCCCCAGCAAGTCTCCAGAAACAGGTTTCTTTTGCATGAAGAAGCCCTGAGAGCACGTGATCAGGTTGGACGCGCCAGCGCCAGTGTCGGCTATGCTGTTCGTAGCGGCGAGAAACACTCCGCCTGTGACCTGGAGGCGTTTGTTGTGGAGTTTCAAATCATTGGCCGCGATGCGAAGGTCTCCGCCAACAACCGACTGCCCTCCGTCAAGTTTTGCTACGTCCGCAGTTATCGAGAGTCCGTTTTGGGAGTTGATACTTCCGCTGTCATCCACAATATCGGCAGCGAGTTCCACTGACCCCGCGGTGATGGTGCCGCGGTTTTGGAATAGTGCGTAACGGGGCGTAATATCCCCGCCCAAGTTGAGCACGTTGGCGATATTGATGGTTCCATTGTTGGTGAACAATTTGATGTGTGGGCTATTGGTGCCTACCCAGTCTGTGAAACCGGTGCCCGGGACTCTAATACGTCCGTTAAGGGTGAAATCGTCGGTGTCCAGAAACATTGAGTTTTGTAACGCTATGTTATCATCCATTATCAGGTTCGTTCCTGTCGCCGCAAAATCGTATGTGACCACTGGCTGGGTCGCGGACATCCCGGTGGCATCCAGCACGAAAATGTGGAAATCGTATTCGACTACGTTCGTGAGGAAATTCGCGGTGGCAATCCCGGTGTTGGTATCGAAAGTGTAGTTTGTGAGGACGACGCCGTCGAAGTTGGTCCACAACGCACTCCACATGAAAAGATCACCCCGATCGCGGTAGCTAACGTCCGAGGAGAGATTCTGCAGGTGAAGGACACCGTTGGTGGATCCGAGGGCATAGTCAAGCGTCGGGGCATCGACTACGGCTCCTTTGCTCGCGCTCAGATGGTTCGCGCGGATGGAGATCAGCCCTTGACCCTTAAAGCGCGCGCGCGTCAAATCAAGCGTATCGGCGATGACTTCAACGCGGCCAGGTTGGTTGGTTACGCCTAATCCCGGCAGAGCCACCGGGCGAACACCAACGAAGTCAATTGACGCCGAGTAGGCCGCATCATAGAGCGCCACAAACCGGTTCGAAAAGCTAGAGCGCCAAAAGAAATCCCCACCCACCAGGGTATTAAACGGCGCGCCTGCCAAGTATTGATTGGGCGGCAACCGCCAGACCTCGTAGCTGGCTGGGCGATAGAGATACGGCGGAAAAGTTAGGAAGTCCTGCCGGACGAAGGTGTTTGTGAACGATGCCAAAAAGTCCTGGACGTAGAGGCTTTGCGTTTCCAGACCGGCGCTCACGACGTTCGTTGACCCGGAAGTTAACACGACGCTCGCCGTGTAGAGTCGGTTGGAAATGTAAGGACTTGGGGCGAAGGTTGCGTTGACCTGGAAGTTGGTATCCGAAACCCCCACCAAAGCGGCCTGGCGAATCCAGTTCGTCGTTATGAGAACGTTGGTGGTACTGCCATCGATATTCGTGATTCCGACTAGCGTGGGGTTTACAGGAACTTCGAACCCAAGGGGGTAAACTGGGCCAATCCGATATGAAAGGGTTTGGATAAAGCCCGCTCGATTAGTAACGGTGTGACGGGGCACTGAGGCGATGAGGGAAGCGGGCGAGCCCTGGACGAAACTAGCGGTATCGTAAGTGGGAATCGAGGTCGTATCGCTGGGATTGGTCACCCGCCAGTATTGCCCATCGATACCAGGGTCCGAAAAGAAACCGTTAGTTGAGGCTGGTTCGAGGGGTGAGTTAAAACTCGGATCATTGGCCAGTTCATCCACGCCGCGAACCTCAATGCCGCCACGGCTGAGGTTGACGCTCTGGCCCTCCAGATGCAGCAGGCCCTCATTCCCCACGCTAAGCGTACCGCTGTTGACGATATTGGTAGCCGTTACCAAGATCATATTGGGGGAACTGAGCGTAGCCGAGTTCAAGGAAAGCAAAAGGCCGGAATTCGCCCGGATCGAACCTCCATCCTGGTTGGCCCAGATATTCATTGGTAGCCGCGGAGCGTCGGTGAAGGCTTGGTCAAACTGCCAACCGATGTCGCCGGACATCGTCCCTCGATTGGTGAAGTTGAGGAGATCCTGAAAGTCGTAGGGCAGTTCGAGGATCACGGGCTCGCTATAAATGATTGTACCGCTATTCAAGACGTTGAGCGCATCGATCTGAGGGGTATTAGTGCTCCACAAAACCGTCCCCGTGTTTATCCATGTGGCATCGGCCCCGACAACTCCGGGCGAAACGATCAATCCCAATATTGCAACTATCCGACCAAAAAACTGCTTCATAGACTTCCAGTCTTGAGATGGCATGTCAGTTTACTGACCACCAAATACCTGAGCTTCAATCTGCTGGATCGAAGTGCCGTACGGGTAAACGACGGGTTCGTTGGTTGTGCCGTCGTAAGATCCCCACAACAGGTTGGCATTCGGCGTAAACACCGCATCCGCTTGGCTCACAAAGAAAGGCCAAGTCTGGCCGGTGAGCGGTCCAACATTGTTAAAAGTCAGGACAAAACCGGCGGTAGCCCCCACGCTGGGGGTGATGGTACCCGGGCCGTAATTCCCAGCTCGACCGTTGATCGCATCGTTATTTACCCATGCGTTTTCCGTCTCCCCGTGAGTTGTGATGGTGAAAGCCGGGGGAAACGGAGGCGAATCTGGGCCTTGGATGTCTGCTGTGTCGAAGAGGATATCCGGCGCCTGAAGAATGCGAACCACGACCTGCGGCACAGCCCTGCCAGCGACGATTATGTTCTCGGTATACGCATTTGTTCTGGTGACGAAGCCACCAAACAACGAGTCATAATCTGCGCGGGTGAAGGTGACCTTGTCCACCCCACCTCGTAGACCAGGGTCGATGAAGTTATTCGTAACCCCAGCGGTGTTCGTGAGACCCACGATGTTAGTGGTGAAAACGGGCACGGACCAGGGACTGCCGTTGCCGGTGATAAAGCCAAACGATGAAAAGTTCGTGCCCCCAATCGCCCCGGCAGGAACGGTTTCAACATTATAGTTCTTGGTAGCGTAGATATACCTAAGGCCACCCACGTCATCCCGAGTGAGGCCAGTGTAAAAACCGCCCTTGACGAAGAACGAGTTGGCTTGGAGTGAAGTTACGGGCGTATGCCTGAGTCCGAACAGCCCCAAAGGATCTACTGGTACGGGTAAGAGCAGCGCGGGCCCGCCGCAAGGCGGCGCCCCTTCGAGAATGTCGTCGAAGCTCCAGAGGTCACTGTTAATATAGGGACTGTAACTCAACGTTACCGGGTCAAAATTCCGCTGGATGACCCAATAATCGATGTTCCCTGTGGTCGGGCAACCAGTCTCCACCCATCGTTGTCGAAGGCAATATCCATACCGGGTCGGGTCGGCAAGTCCCATGGTGTAAAGTACGTACTCCAGGGCGTAAGATTTGATGTCGGTGAGCCCAATGGCGGCGGCGCGGTGGTTGAGTCGAAGGGTACTTTGTGGAAAGGCGTTCAGCGTTTTGTCGTCAATGCTGGAAGCCGAAGGAAGAGCGTTGAGCATATCCATCGCCTTGACGATCTGCGATGCGCCATACTCGCCGAAATAATTCAGGAAATCCGACGTGAATCCATAGGTGAGCTCAGGCACGTTCCAGCGATACTCCTCGCCCAAGTTCATTGGACCAAAGCCTCCGAGCGAGGTCCCACGATCGTACGAGAGCACCGTTGTCTGCCAGGGCGCTAACGGGCCAAGCAAAGTAAACGCATTCAGCCTAGCAGCCAACAGGAGTAGGCTTGAGGCGACAATTGCTAATCTGAGAAAACGTGCCATAGATTACCTCACCCGAATCACTCGGTAAATTGCTTTGCCACCGTCGCTACCGGCCGGAATTGAATCGGTCTTGCCCGCCGCGAATCTCGGCTGACCTAAGTTCGCCCACTGTCTGAGGTCGTTGCTAACTTGCACCTGATAGATGAGCCCCTGTTGGGTATTCCAGGTCAATTGGGTCCCAGACGGCAGCGTGAGCCAGCCCATTTTAAGAACACTGCTCTTGTCAGTCGGGTTGGTCCCGGCGAGGAATTCCTGGGCATTGCTGGCACCGTCTCCATCACTATCGACATTAGGTGCGGGCCACTTCGAGGGGTCAGGTCCCCAATAGGCCGCCTGCCAGTCGTCTGGCAGGCCATCAAAATTGGCATCCTCACCCCACGTAGTTCCGGTCGCTACGGCGGACATCGGGGAGTGCCTGCTATCGGTGAGCACATAGTCAATGGCGTAACTGTGAGCGCTGGAAGGGTCCAGCGCGCCACTGCTCCAATAATTGGATGTTAGCACAACCGGCGTTTGAGCCCCGTCGATGTAGAGACCGTAGCTGGCGACACTAAAGCCATCCAGCGTCGGCCAAGCGACGCTCAAACGTGTCGAACTGAGCGCAGATACAACCGGTTTGCCTGGTGCGGGCAAGCCTTGGCCTGCGCTGTAGCGTTGCGCAAAGAGGTCGAAGCTTGCTAGACCTCCAGCGCTGCTCGACCAGACGACCAAAGCCTTACCGTCCGGATTCGACGCTACCGCCGGAAACTTCTGAGGCCCGATTGTCGTGCTGTTGGCGCGAAATTCCGAACCAAGCGGAGTCCCGTCGTTTCCAACTGCCCGGCCGTAAACCCCCTCGCCGGATCCATCTTGGCCTAGACTGGTCCAGAGCGCCAGGTAGTTTTGCCCAAAAGAAGCCAGCTTGGGTACCAACTGGTCGCCAAAGGTCGTCTCGTTCAGGATGCCTTCGTCTCCTCGGGGAGTTCCATCTTTCGCAAAGCTGCGCCCGAAAATGTCCCACCCCTTGGATAACGAGACCCCGAATACGTCCGCCCGGCCAATGTATTCACTCCATACCGCCGTGAACGAACCATCAGGAAGGGCAGCGACCGAAGGGTTGGCGCAAACTAGAGAGGCGGTATTGAGTTTAAACTCACCACCGGATGGTCCGGCACTGTCGAAGATCCGAGCGTAAACGGAGACATCCCACAACTCTACCTTGCTCGCCAGTTTCTCAGCGGTCGATGCGGAGGGGTCGATCGTATTCGATCTCAGCCCACGAGGCGACTCAGAGACCCACACCACGACAAACCGGCCACCGTCCAACGCCGCTACTGAAGGCTGATGCTGGTTCCCTTCCGTTGTCTGAGTCACTCCGAACTCGGTCCCTATTTTGGTTCCGTCCGGAGCGAAGTGTTGAGCAAAAACGCCGTCGAGACTGCCATCCTGGCCAAAACTGCTCCAGACGACAACGGCCGTCCCGTCGGCAAGGGCCGCGACTTGTGGATCCTCCTGGCGAGTTGACGCAAACGAGCTAACCTTGATATCGGTTGTGGCAAAAGTACCGTCAGAAGCAAGGAATCTCGCATAAACAATGGGGTTCCCTTGAGGCCTACTCTGCCACACGAAAACGGCACCTCCGCTCTTCAGCAGAGCCACTTGGGGACGTTCCTGGTCCCCCGCGACTTGGTCATTAATCCGCAAAGGGGCCAGCCCCCCAACTCCCACGAAACTTGGATCCAGACGCAAGGCAGCGATCCCCACGCCGTCTCCATCGATCACGTTATCCTCCCAGACCAGGTATCCGCCGGCGTTGTTCAACGCCACCGAAGCCATCACTTGGTCGCCCGGCATCGAGCGGATGATTCGGTATTCGCCCGCCTGCGGAATGATCGCCGATTGGGCGAGGCCCCCAACGACACCAAGACTGGCTAAGCCGAAAACGGAAAGCCGTTTCCCGGCACGGATCAGTGATAGCATAAGGTCAGGTCTTTCTAACAAAGGGCCTTATCATTTGTCCACGTTTTCTTCCGAAAAAACCGCCAGTGCGCCTGGCAGCACCTATATTTAAGCATATCGTTTGCCAACTTCACAAAACCTCATGATCTAGCGATCATTTAAACAACTCGCCCTGCCCCGGATCCTCCGCCGGAAGTTCGCTCAGCATCGTCCGAAACCCCCACTCTTGGTAAAGCGCGCGAAGTCTCTGATGATCAGGCACTGTTGGGACTAAGCGATCAAGAGAATAATCCAAATCAAGGTCGTCGCGCAGCCGAATAAGTTGGCGATTTCGTTCCAAGAGCTCCGACGCAGCCTGCAAAGCGGTTCGGAGCCGGTCCGATTCGACGGAATCGAGCCGAGCCAGAAGTCCCGCGCAAGAGCCGAACTGGCGTAGCAACTCGGTGGCGGTTTTGGGACCAACACCGCGAACTCCGGGGATGTTGTCCACACTGTCGCCGACAAGGCTGAGCCAGTCAACAACCTGCTCCGGATCCACTCCCGTCTTGGTTCGGACTTGGGCGGCACCCCAAATCACCTCCGCTTTGTCGTTCGGGTTGACCAAAGCAATCCGTTGCGAGACCAACTGCATGAAATCCTTGTCGGCGCTGGCGATCACGGTCTCGACACCGAGTGCTTCTGTACGCCGCGCCAAGGTCGCGATCCAATCGTCCGCCTCAACCCCATCCTCGCAGAGCGACACCAAGCCCGACGCCTCGAGCCAAGCCACCATGCCATCGATCTGCTTTTCGAGCGATTCCGGCATGGGCGGTCGCTGGGCCTTGTAAACCGGATGTATCGCCATTCGCTCAGCGGCCAATCCGCCGTCCCAAACCACAGCGAAGTGGCTTGGCCGTAGCCAATTACGCAGCTTGCCGATGGCCTTAATAAAGCCATAAATCCCGTTCGTGGGTTGGCCCGAAGGGGAAGATAAGGAGCGGATTGCGTGGAACGAGCGATACGCATAGGCATGGCCGTCGACGAGCAAAAGCCTGCTCGGGGAGGCCTCGCCGCGGTTCACGTTCGTAGCCAGAGGATCCATGACCATGGTCCTAAGAGGTAGAGAAGAAACGGGCGTTTCCCGTCCCCTCTGCAAATCCATGGTCAAATGAAGAGGGATTACTTTTGAGCCTCGGGCGTCGTCGCCGGCGGGGGAGGAGCAAAAGGAATCTGGGGCGGAATCGTGTTCGGGTCGTACGGAAGGTTGTCCTCAGTGTGAACGCGGTTACCCGCAGGATCAATGATTGTTGGGGTTACGAAGATTACCAGGTTCTTCTTGGAACTGGTGGAGGATTCGCTGCGGAAAAGACGGCCGACGAGAGGCAAGTCTCCAAGGACTGGGACCTTATCCTTGGTCTTCGTGACATTCTCGGAGATCAACCCACCAAGCACCACCGTCTGGCCGTCCCAAACGATGGAACTGGTGGTAACTTGCCGAACACGCAGCCGCGGCAGGGGCAGGACCGCAGTGAGGGAAGTGCCCACCGTTCCGCCCGCGCCACCCTGAGCCACGATCGCGAACTGACCCGGATCGTCATACCCGATGAACTCGGTCAAGGTCGGGATTAGGGTCATCTGAACGGTATAGCCGTTGGCATCCACATAAGGAATAACGTCCAGCGTCGGGCCCAACGGAATCTGCTGGGTGAAAGGCACGATGGTAGTGCCGATGGCGTTATTGGCAGTGGCGCCGACGACCTGGGCGTGGACTGCGGAGGCGCCGAGATACGCCGCCGAAGAGATCAATGCGAGGGTCTTGAGGTTCATAAAAAGAATCAGAAGATCGGTTAACGGCCGGTCGCGGTCCCACCAGCAGCAGCGCCGGTAGTGCCTGTCGCAGTCTGGTTGACGGTGGTGCCGGCGACGATCGTCGCGAGATCCACCACTTGGATCTCAGCCTGGCGCCCGCTCACCGTGGTAACTTCCGGTGCCGAAAGCACATCGGTTCCGCTACGCTGTTCCAAGGCATGGATTACGAACCGGAACTGAGGATCGGTCAAGATTCCGGTAACACTGGCGACAGCAGGCACGGGGGCTTGTTGTCCGACGGTATTTCTCAGCCCACCCGTCAGCAGGCCGTCCGTGGTGCTGGGCGCGAAGAAAGGAAGGCCCCCACTGCCAGGGAAGACTCCTTGAGGGTTCGCCGGGGATGGTACCCCGGTGTAAGATGGTGCTGAGCCGCCCTGCGCACCCACGCGACCTCCGAGCATCAGTGAATTCCCCAAGAACCAGTCAAATCCCAGAGCCTTACTGTCGTCCTGGCCAATTTCGACGAATTTGACTCGGATTGTGATCTGGTCCGGTGACTGGTTGAGAGCTTGTATCGCGGCATCGATGATGTCCAAATCCTGCATTGTAGCCCGCACTAGCAGGTAACCGGTTCGGTCGTTGAAAAAGACCGACTTACCCTGGGGGCCTTGGAAAGCCCCGCCGATGGCCCCGCCCCCCTGCTGGAGGAGGTTCGTTCCACCCAAATCCACCCCAGCCGCAGTGAAGTATGCTCGAACCATGTCGTTGTAGTACGACATCAGGTTCGTGCGCGTCACGGCGTGAATGCCACCGCCAATGCCGCCTTGGCCGCCTTGGCCGCCACCACCACCGCCGCCTCCGAGACCGCCGCCACCTCCGAGTCCCCCACCGCTAAGCCCCGATCCGGTCACATCGATATAGGGTAGAACGTAAAGGCTGCCGCCGACACCCCCAGCGCCGCCCGCCGCGCCGCCACCACCGCCACCACCCACCCCACCACCACCACCACCGCCCGACGTGCTGCCGATTCCAGCACCGAATGAAAGACCGCTCACGCCTTCCAAGCCCTGAATAAAAGTGTTCGGGTTGACCCTGAAGGTGCGCGTGAATAGTTCCGCTCGTTCGGGGACTTTTCGGGAGAAGATCACCCCGTAATCCTCGATCGAGTATTTGATCTGCTTATCAGCCACCTTAATAATAACGTCAAGTAAGTCGGCAAACCGCATGTTGTGCAACGCGGGCTCCACGCGAATCACCACCGTGCCAACGTCGAATTGTTCGGTTTGATTCTGGGTAAAAGTCGGTTGACCGGTTGCAGGGTCGAACGACGGCGCCAGCGAGGGCTGCGTCGTCTTGTCGATAGATTCCGAGATAATGAAGTTAACTCCACGCTCGTTAGGATTAGGGCTCTGCTTGTCGCGTGCGCGAAGTTCCTCATCAAGGTACTTGACCACTTCAGTAAGCGGCAGGCCAGGCATCTCAAACTTCTCCATCCGGATCCGATCCAGCTTCGAAACGATAACGCTGCGGCCTTTGCCCGTGTGAATGATGTTGGTGTGCGCGAAAGGATTAGCGTTGGGCAACTTCTCGCGAGTTATTGGGGGATTCCACGCTTCCTCCACCTCAACCATCTTGCTCTTCGCCATCTGCTCGCGGCGCCGCGCCTGCTGCGCGTACCGCGCCTCTTCGATCAGCCTCAGGTAGTAAAACGCGCCCTGATTATCAGGATCCAATTTGGTCGCCTGTTGGAGCTTTGCTTCGGCTTCATCAAGTTTGCCAGCCTCGTAATAAAACTTGCCGTCCTGCACAAGGGTCGCCGTGTCAATTTTCTCTTTGGCGATCTCCGGCGCGGTGACCTGTACACTTTCGCTGGGAATGCGCCCACGTTGTTCCAGGAGCGCCTTTTCGATCTGGGCCTGGAGGCGTTGGGCTTCAGCATACTGCGGGTTTACTTTAAGAACCCGGCCCACCTGGATCTTGGCGTCCTGGTACTGAATTCGCGAATAGGATTTCTGTGCCAAAGCCATGTAAACGGCGGTGAAGCCCGCAACCGTTTCCTTGCGTTCTTTTTCGATGCCCGCTTCGCCAATCCGTTGGACCATCGACCAGGCTTCCTCGTACTGCTTGGCGGCCGTGCCGAGGTCGCCTCGCTTTTGATCGGCCTCGGCGTCCTTGAGGAGTTTTCTAAGCAGAATGGTGTTTTCTTGGCGACGGACTGCCTCCTCGTCGGCCACTTGCGCGGGAGACGGCTGTGCCAGGGCGGTTGGGACAGCGGCCAGGAGGAACGCGAGACTTAGGGTGGTGAGGGCTGCTCTTATCATGGGTTTTGCTTCGATTGAGACAAAAGACATAAATCCAACTTCACGGAGCACTATTCCAGCGCAGCGTGGTTCGCTTTTTAGTCTGGCTGTCTTCGAGTGTAACGTCACTTTGACTGATGGCAACGATATTGTAAGACGTGCCTGCTAAAGTGAGCTTGTGGCCTACGCGCTCCTTATGGTACGGCTTGCGCTCAGGCTCAAAATACAGATCCGCCGCATAGCCAGCCACCACCTCGAAGGTGTTACTGCGCGCAATCCAGACGTTAGTCTTAAGATCGCCGATCAAATCCACGTTCGCCTCATCGGGGTTCTCCTTGGGGCCCCGGATATCCTTGAGAATGAAAGTCTCGTTTTTGCCACCCAAGGGAACAATGCGGGGCACCGGGTAGGTCCCTCCAGAATTGGTGGCTGCCTCCCGAGTGACTGTAAATTCGTATCGCGGTGTATCGCCTTGGTCCCGCAACCCCTCATACTTGATCTTCAACTTAAGCGGAATAATGTTCGTAACGGTCAAGGCGTTCAGCCCGGCATCGAGCATCGGAACCGGCGTGCCGTCGGCCTTCTTCTTCCACGGAATCGGGTTAAAAACATTGTGGCCAGCACGATCCAAGTCCAGTTTGCCGGGCGATTTTACCCGCTGAAGGGCGGCTTGGTTGGTGGAAAGGTCCAAGGCCGGCAAGGGCTTGGGCTTCAACGTATTGATTTGGATGGTAAGGCCCTGAAGTGTCTCGCGCACCGAAGCCACTTTTATCGGGAGCCACGCAGCTGCGACCGCCAACCCTACTAACACGACACTCAGCAGGATCTTTTCGTAATGTTTCTGTAGAAACTCCATGGATTATTTGGCGCCTTTGAGCCGCACCACGTCCAACGTTACAATGACTCGGAATGGTTTCTCGTCGAGCATCGGAGACAGACCACCCTTGGTTTGGGCCGGGGCTTGCGGCTGCTGGGTCGGTTCGGGCGGTCGAAAACGACTTCCGTAGCGCATCATCATCATCATTTGCGCAGAGTTCATACTGCTGGGACTAATCAGCGGAGCGGCACCTGTCTCGCCCTCCTTCTCGAGCAGTTGCGATGGCGTGGGGTCCACCACCACGTTCTTGACCAGATAGCAGTGGGGGCTGCTATAGAGCCCCTGAACTACCCGGTTCAGCTCGGTAATGAAGCAGTGAAAAGTGAATTCGTATGGGATCAGCACCGCCAAGTCGTTTGTGGTCGGCTTGCGCGTCATGTAATCCGAAGTCACGGGATTTGGGCCAGGAGAATCTTGGACGGCTATGGCCACTCGGCGAATATTATCCAGGGCGAGGATTCTGGCATCAAAAAGGATATCGCACACCTGGTGAATATCCATGAGACAGGCGGCCATGGGGTCCAGGGTGTTCTGCTCGAAACTCATCAAGGACTTCTCCGCCGCGAACGTAAAAGAGTAACCCGATTGGAGTTTAACTCCCGAGCGTTCCGCGTCGTGCTTGAGTTCGTCGATCGTATTATCGAGCAGCAGCCTGAACTGCCCACTGTCAATGCCGGTAGGATAATTCAAAGGAACGAAACTCTGGCGGGCCTGGGTGAGAAACGCCTGCAACTCCTTTTCCTGCTTCTTGGCGGCCTCGATATTATTAACCTTCTCGTTCCCGGGGTGCGGGTTGAGGTTCATTAACCGCTGCAACTCGGTGGTCTGCGACTCCAGTTGACCCTGCACATCCGATTCAAGCTGGATCTTGGTATAGAGGTAGTAGCCCGCAAAGCCCAATAGGCCCAGAGCCACGAGACCGCCGACGACCAGCATCAAGTTTCGTTTAAGCCAGGGCATATCAGAGTTTAATCGGCTTCTTGAGCTTCAATTTGACATCAAATGCGAACGTTCCAGCGGAATCGTCCTGCTGCATGCTGCCGGACAATTGTGTGCCGTTGGTTCCGCTGAGGAACATAGGACTGGTTTGCAGTTCTTTAAGCAAGGCGTACGCCAACTCTGAGTCGGCGGTAGGAGAAACTTTGTTCCAGCTCACCCCGCGACAGGTAAGGTTCACCACTGAGATTTCGTTGGTATTTGCCTGGGTGCTCGATCGCGCCGGCCCCCCCATCGGAAGCCTCATCTGGCTGGGCGCCGAGCCGTCGCCTCCTCCGCTGGCATCGCCACTGTTGGCGTCTTGCACCAATTTGAACCCTTTTGGCAACAAGCCATAGCGCGCCATCATGCGGATATCCATCATCATCGGCCGCGGGGCTGATTCGTCTTCCTGGCTCTCGGGCACCTCGGCGTTTTCGGCCGCCATTTTCTCCACCCAAACTCCCGTACGAATCCCAGGGCGCCGAGTCGAAGCCTCGGTAGCCTCGAGCGAGCGCCTCAGCTCCTTCAACACATCCGCCCAGGTAAAGCGGGTCTGCATCCAGTCGGTGACTTGGTCCACAACTTCCTTGGCCTTCTTTGTCTGGCCGAGCGCGGCAGATAGCTGTTTTTCTTTCTCTTGGTATTGAGTGACCCAAGGGCTCCGTTCGTCGATGGCCGCCTGTTTGACGGCAGCTACTTTGTCAAAAAACCACCCCATGGCGAAAACGACAAGGATCAGGCTGAACGCGGCAGCGATGAAATAAGGTTTCTTCTGGCTGAACTGCTGCCGCTTGATGATGCTCTTTGGCATCAAATTCATCTCGACCGGGCACTGCGTGGGATTGCGTAAGCCCAAGCCAACCACCTCGCCAAAACCATGAGCCACCTTAGCCAGTTCCTCCAAGTTAACCTCGGGGTCAATCTGGACGTTTCTAAAGGGGTTGAAATACTCGACGGCCACGTTGAGTTTCTCAGCGAAAAACTGAGCAGTGTAGGCCATGGTCGAGGCGCCACCGGCCAAGAACAGCCTCTGCGGCGCCGAGCCACCCTGCTGGCTGCGGTAAAACTGGATGGTCTGGTTGACCTGGATGTGTAGCCGGGTCATTACCTGTCGGGCGATCTTTGAGATGGCGGCTTGCCGCGGGTTATCCGGTTCCTCGTAGGCGCCGCCCAAGCTGACGAAACCTTCGGCAATCTTAAGTTTCTCGGCCTCCGCGAAGGGCATTTTGGACTCCGCAGCAAAGTCCTGCGTGATTGAATTCGCCCCGATATTGATGCTGCGAGAATAAACTTTGCCCTTCTCGAAGAAGAGCAAGTTGCTGGTTTTGGCGCCTATGTCCAACAACATGGTGCAACCTTCCAAGTCGCCGTAGTTGTACCGAAAGGCATTGCACAGGGCAGCGGGAGAAACGTCGACCAAGTCCAGACGCAGGTTGACGCTCTCGGCCGAGCGAAACAGGCCCTCGACAATTTCAGCTTTGATCGCTACCAGCAGCACTTCCAGTTCACCCGAGGGCATGGTGCCCAGGATCTGGTAATCCCAAACCACTTCCTCCAAAGGAAAAGGAACATTCTGCTGGGCTTCGTACTGGATGATTTGTGTGACCTTGGAGGAATCGACGGGGGGCAGCTTAAGGAACTTCGAAAAAACGTGGAACCCTGGGGCGCATACATTGCAGCTTTTGGCTGCAAACGCCTTGTCGGCGAGGAGCTCCTGGAGCCCCCGCAACACGACGCCTTCGCGCGCGGAATCCTGCGATCCCGCCAACCCGAGTGACTTCAGGGCGTAGTGGCGCAATCGGAGGGCTCCTGCCTCGTTGAGATCGAATTGCGCCAACTTCAGGGTGCCGGCCCCGAAATCGACGCACAAAAATGACTTAGCATTTAGCATGTGTTCCTCTCGACGATACTTTAGACAATATTCGCTTCAGGGTAGCCCGCACCCGCGCCGTATCGAGAAAGATCGGTGCTGGTTACTGGAAATGAACCGAACGGTCAAACAGAAAAGTCGTCTGTTAGATGTTTTATGATCCACGGTCGCAATGCCTAACCAATTCTTGCCTTCACCCAGGCAATGGTCGCTCTTAGCCCTTCCGCCAAAGAGACTCTAGGCTCCCAATGTAGCAGTTTTCGGGCCCGAGTGATGTCCGGTTGCCTTTGTTTTGGATCATCTTGAGGGAGGGGGCGAAAAACGACTTTGCTACGCGAGCCAGTGGCCCGAATGATCTCCTTGGCGAAGTCGAGCATGGTAAACTCCTTCGGATTGCCGATGTTCACCGGGAGGGCGGAATCACTCATCATCAAGCGGTAAATCCCCTCGATCAAATCCGAATAATAGCAAAAGCTGCGCGTCTGGCTGCCATCGCCAAAAACGGTCAAGGGCCGATCCTCAAGCGCCTGGCCGACGAAGGCCGGCACCACCCGCCCGTCGTTAAGTCGCATCCGCGGCCCATAGGTATTGAAAATTCGCACGATCCTAGTCTCCAAACTGTGCTCCCGGTGGTAGGCCATCGTGATCGCCTCGGCGAAACGCTTCGCCTCATCGTAACAGCCTCGCGGCCCGATGGTGTTCACATTGCCCCAGTAATCCTCGGTCTGAGGGTGGATGGCAGGATCTCCGTAGATCTCGGAAGTCGAAGCAAGCAGGAAGCGCGCGCCCTTGTACTTCGCCAATCCGAGGGCCTTGTGTGTTCCCAGAGACCCCACTTTAAGCGTTTGGATCGGTAATTCCAAATAATCCACCGGGCTAGCGGGGGAGGCGAAATGCCAGACGTAGTTCACTGCACCGTCCAGAAATAGGTACTCGGTCACGTCCTGGTGGACGAAGCGAAACCGCGGGTTTCCAGCATGATGGGCCATGTTCTCGACCGTGCCGGTGACTAGATTGTCTAGAACAACTACCCGATGGCCGCGTTCGAGCAGGAGATCGACCAGATGCGAGCCGAGAAATCCAGCGCCGCCAGTGACGACTGAGATCGGCTCAGTTTTCTTGGCTCGTTTAGTTTTGGGGGAGGGCATAGCGGTAGGTCCGGGGAGGGTGATCAGCCGTGAAAATCCTCAAAGCGTTCGGTGCCAAAACGTTACCTATTTGGCTCCGGTGCCCATCAGGACCACAGGAATGGTCCGAAAGAGGATTTTGAGATCGAGCCAGAGCGACCAGTTATCGATGTAATAAAGGTCGAGCCGGACCCAATCGCGGAAGTCATGCACGTTATTCCGGCCGCTGACCTGCCAAAGACAGGTGAGGCCGGGCTTAACGCTAAGCCGGCGGCGATGAGCCAAGTCGTCGAACCGGCGCACCTCATCAACCGGCAGTGGTCGAGGACCAACCAGGCTCATCTCACCACGGAGAACATTGATCAACTGGGGCAACTCATCGAGACTCCACTTGCGCAAGAACCTCCCTATAGGAGTCACACGCGGGTCATTGGTCACCTTGAACACCGGTCCGGTCATCTCGTTGAGGCGCTCGATTTCGTGTTTGCGCTGTTCCGCGTCCGTCACCATGGATCGGAACTTGAGCATGGTGAACGGCTCGCCGTGGAGCCCGCTGCGCCGTTGGCGAAACAAAATCGGCCCCTTCGATTCGCGCCTGATCATCAGAGCGATGGCGAGCATAGGGATGCCAGTTAGGGCGATTGCAAACAGCGCGCCCACAAAATCAATAACGGTCTTTGCCATCGCTTGCCACGAGCTCTCCGGACCCGAACGAAATACCAGCATGGGGCGGCCGTAGAAGTCGTCCACAGTGGTTCGGGAAATCTGGGTCTTAAAGAAGTCGGCCAAGAGCCAGACGGGCACGCCTTCGCGCTCGCAGGCCTCGATGGTCTGTTCAATCTGACCGAAATAGGTATGCTTGGCTGCCAAGACCACGCCGTTTGCCGAATGCTCATGCAGTAAGCGCACGAGGGTTTCCACCGGTGCTTCGTTAATATCGAGTTGAGCCACCACGCCGCCGCTGCCGTGTTCGCCCTTAATCAGCTCCGCCTCGAGGCGAGCGGTCTCAGCAGGACTGCCGATGAGGATGAGTTTCTTCTTGAGCTGAGCTTTGGCTAGCTTGGTGTTTCGCCACGCGCGCACAAACTCTTCTTTGGCCAGAACTAAAACGAAACTGATGGCGCCGAACAGCACCACAACCGACCGGCCCGTCGTCTTATCCCGGATAAGCCAAAGCACCAAGATCATCCCAATAACCGACCAAACGCATCCCTTCAATAATTGCCAGATCGTCAAATGCCGGAAAGGAATCAATGGCCTCGCATAGAACCCCTGCAACCGGAGGATGAACGGCACGGCGGGGATGATGAGTGCATAGAGCCATCGGTAGCTGACGAACGGCTCGATCTCCTTGGTGCCGCCGAAGATTTCCAATTGCCAATGTGTTCTGAGGCTATGGGCCAGGTAAAGGCCCAGCGAAAACAAGGCTGTATCCACCAGCGCTTGAGTCTGGGTTCGCAATTCCTGCTGACGGCGCAACATGATGGCTACAAAATGCTAAGAGACATCAGAACCCAATTCCCGCGAAGCCGCAACCAGGAAGAAAAGCGGGCTGCGCCCGCGACACGGGCTTGGCCAGTTGAGGTTCTGGGGTGAAAAGTTGGAACTCAGGAACCGCGTTGGCCAAAAAACGCTCTACTCGGTGAAAGGTAGCTTCTTCATTTCCCGGGCGGCACGGGGCGAAGCACGAAATATAGGCCCATCTCGGCAGGATGCCTTTGCTCAGCAGGTCCCAAGTTATGGAATTGATGCGCTCCCAGTGGCTGGCGGTCACACGGTTCTCGGACACAAACCAGAAAACGTAGATGCCAGACCAAGTTTCATTCCCGCCACCCGTGTGTGACGTCGTCCGGCTCGTAATGAACTTACGGACCGGGAGCAAGTAAGGGTGAGGTCGGGACATCGCAAGGATTGCTGTCTGGCGTTCCTTGATGTGCCACCCTTGGGCCTCGAGGCAAAACTCCGGCTTGTGAATGCTCGTCCGATCCGTGCCCATCAGCACCACGCCGAGTTGGAACCAAGTCTGATCCGGCGCAAAATAGTAGCGCCGTCCGAAGCTAGTGTCCTGGGGCAGCATCTCAAGCTCGATGGCTGTTGGCTCAGCGTTGGTAGAACTGTACTCGGCCACCCAGTCCGGCAAAGGAATGTTCAGGCGCTGGCTCCCTGGGATGAGAACCGTCCTCACTCCGGGAGCACCCAAACGTTGATGCCCACGCAGGTGCGCCAGGAAGCCAGCAGTAATCACCATAATCGTTACCGCCAGCCCACCCAATATCCATTTATGCGTGTTCATGCCAAGCCCGGTTGCGGTGCCGGGCCACTGTTTGCGGGCGAGTCCCGTAACCAATGGCCACAGGCTATTACAATCACCATCGCCAAAGCGAACGTAAGGAACCCAAACCATTCGTGGACGAAATGCCCAGCCTTCTCCCCGAACGCCTCAGCCGCAATGATGATGCAGACTAGCCGTAGCAGGTTGCCCAAGAGGGCGATCGGAACGGCCAAGCCAACCATGAAGAGCCGTTTCCATCCCGTCGTAAAAGTGACCCACCCGTAGATTGTACACAGCGCCACCAGGGTGAACAGGCTGCGGATCCCACTGCACGCGGCCGCCACCTCGTAGCTGTAGCGCCCCTTGGGATCCAGGATCTGCACACCGTCCTGCAGGACGGGAATGCCAAGAGCGTGACTTGTGATTACGGCCAACTTCGTCGAAATTGCTCGGAGCGGCACGGTGATCGGATCGGCGAAGGAGCTGATCGGGATACAAAAAAGCAGCAAAACGAACGGAAAAAAACAGGCGGCGGCAAATCGATACCCCCATACTAAGGCGATCAGCGCGTAGATTCCTGCCCAACAGGCCAAAATCGACACCTTCGGCTGCTGAATGGTATGTCCGAGCACATGCAGAACCGCAGCACCCATCAGCAAAAGCAGGGCCGGCCACCAAGTCGTCTTCCCAACGCCCAGCAGCACCTCTCGTTTCCACCAGAACAGACCAAGCACGATTAGAGGAACTAGGGTGACGTGACTGTCGTCCGAATCCGGACGCAGGCATATGCGCTGAATCCAGACGAACAGCGAGGGCGAATCCACATAGCCGAACGTCGAGTTGCCAAGGAAATGGAACAGGGCCAGCCAGATCGCCAACAACCCGAAAAAAAGGCCCTTGTCCGGGAGTACGCGCCAACACGCGAGGAATTCATCCTGAAAACTGCGATGGGCACTCGAGTTGATCGAGGAAGTCTCAGCCATTTCGAAAATCTTCAATATCAGACACCAACCCAGCGCGTTAGCTCAACTAAATTCGCGAGCCAGTTTGTGCTTGGCTCCCTTGGCAACATCTGCTAGAAAATGGGAAGTTCTTTGAATGGCTGGACGTTCACGTTCAGCTGTAAAACCCACAGTCGAAGGCGGGAACCCCGTGAGAACCGGGGACGGTTACGCCACTGTATAGGGCTACGAATTTCCAACGCCACTGGCCTCCTTGGAGTCCGGGAAGGCGGAAATAAGGTCTGAAGCCCCGAGTCAGGATACCGTTTCGGCTGTGCTCGTCACGAGCAGTCGCTCGTCCTGCATAAGTGCGAGGACGCGCGGATTGCTCAACTTCTCCGTCTAAGAGAAGGATGAGGCCAGTTCCTCGAATGGTTTTCGAGGAAGACTTGCTGAATGCCTTCATTTGCCGTCTCGACGGGGGATGAGGGCATTGCCGTTTTCAGGCCGGGCATTATTCCTGGCTTAGATCAATCCCACGTTCTCCTCGCTGGTCTCCGCCCGTAAACCCGAGCCCGCCATCACCGGCCCGCTCTTTTCGGAAAGATCAGCCTATGAAATGCAAACATCGGTTCGTTGAGATCCTGGGGGGTCTGTGCCTCCTCCTAACCCCTGCCCTTCGCGGCACAACCCTCACTGAGACGTTCGCGTCGGACCCCACCCAGACCGGTTGGCGCACGACGGGCGATTCAAATCTCTTCGATTGGCAAGCCGACACCGAAGACTTGGCTGTGACCTGGGATTCCGCAAGGAGCAACAGCTTCTTCTACCTGCCTCTGAACACGATTCTGTCCCGGAGCGATTCCTTCACCATCGGCTTCACGGTCCGTTTGGACGACATTGCCGCGGGCACAACGACGGGTAAACCGTACACGTTTGAGATCGCGATCGGATTGCTCAATCTCTCGAAAGCAACCCGAACAGGTTTCTTGCGCGGCACAGGTTCGGATTCGACCGACTTGGTGGAGTGGGACTACTTCCCCGACTCGGGCTTTGGAGCGACGGTCGCTGGCGCGATGATCTCGGACTCTAACCACTGGGCCACGAGTTTCAACGACCCACTGGAACTCGTCGCAGGTTCGAGCTACCAATTTACAATGGATTATAGGGCCGAGACGCAAACCATGACGATCCAAATGCTCACCGGCGGATCGAGCACAAACCTCCAGGCAATCGTCCTGACGTCCGCTTTCGACGATTTCCACGTGGACACCTTCGCCATCAGCAGTTACTCGGATGCGGGTCAAGACCCTCAATACGCCGGCTCCGTAGTTGCCCACGGCGAAGTGGACGACATCAGCTTGGTTTTGCCCCCGCCACCCGTGCAGGATTTCTCGGGCGCCCTCATACAAAACCATTGGCAAGCCAGTTTTGTCGGACAGACGAATTGGCTCTACGACCTGGAATCATCAGCTGACCTGAGGACGTGGACCCGCGTTACCAGTCCGGTGCCAGGAGTGGGTCTTTCCCAAACCCTGACCGATCCCGGCCCCGTCCTGCCGATGGGATTCTACCGTCTCGAGGCGATCAAACCGTGAGGAACCGAACCGCCTTCACCCTGATTGAGCTGTTGGTGGTGATTGCTCTCATCGCCGTCCTTGCTGCCCTGTTGCTTCCTTCGATAGCGCGCAGCAAAGGCTCGGCCGACCGGATCCGCTGCCTAGGCAACCTGCGACAACTCGGCGTTGCCGGCCAACTCTATTGGGACGACAATCACGAGAACGCATTTGCCTATCGCGGAGCCGCGACCAACAATGGCGATGTTTTCTGGTTTGGCTGGCTGGCGCGCGGTGCGGAGGGTGACCGGGCCTTTGACTCGTCCCAAGGCGCCCTCTACCCATACCTCGGGGGGCGGGGGGTCGAACTCTGCCCCTCCCTGGTGTACGCCCTCGGCTCCTTCAAACTCAAAGCCACAGGCGCGGCCTACGGTTATGGGTACAACCTTTGCCTGTCTCCACCGGGAGCCAAATCCGCGGTGAATGTCGGCCAGCTAGGCCGGCCCTCGGCAGTCGCGTTTCTAGCCGATGCCGCACAGGTCAACGCGTTTCAGCCGCCAGCATCACCACAGAACCCCATGCTCGAAGAGTTTTATTACATCGCCACCAACGAACCGACAGTGCATTTTCGCCACGGCGCCCTGGCGAACGCGGTTTTTTGTGATGGCCATGCGATTGCTCTCAAACCCGCGCCCGGATCACTGGACACTCGGCTGCCCGGCCAAACGATCGGGCGCTTCTCTCCTGACCTGCTCGTAATTCAGTAAACGTGCGTCGGCATTGAGCATCACTCCACCTCGCGGGTTACGATCTCAAGCACGCGACGCTCACGGCTTTGCAGCAGGTCTCCGAACCGGCCCAGGGTCAGGACATAAACCGATCCGATTCCTAGAAGCAGGGCGAGCGAGAGGGCTAGGTTGATGGGCGGGGCCGAGAGCCAGCCCATGGTCTCCGCGAATAGACCCAAAGCAGGTGGAAGAGCGATGGGCAACATAGCGAGGGGAAGGAGCAATTGCGCCACCACAATCATCAGGATTGTGAGAAAGGGTGGCTTGCTGGCCCTCATCGAGCCACTAGCGACTCGATAGGGGAACATCACGGACATGTAGTTGGCGACCATGCTCATGAGGAGAAAGGCGCTGCCAAATTGAAGAACCGCAGCTATAAGAACCAACGGCGAAGGATGAAAAATGAGGGTCCAGACCGCTAGAAGCGCCAAGGAAATGCCAGCGGCAAAAGGCAGGATCCCGAGATTACGCCCGAGCAAAATTCGCTGGCGAGGTGTAGGAAGCAGGATCAAGGCTCGGAAGCCATCCCGGTCAAAACCGAACTGATTAAACATGGCTTGGATCAGGCCGAAGAACGTGAACGCGACCACGCCAGTGGCAAAAAAAGGCACCACTTTCGGGCTGATCGCACCAGATCGCCGCGTGAGCATTACCAAGCCCAGGACCATTGGCACCATCAGGTTGCCCATCAATAACATTCTCATTTCGGCACCCCGGCTGATCGCGCGAAACGAAGCTAGCGCCAACGCTGCCGAATCATCGGGTATTCCCGGGACTCGACGTTCGACCAGAATGACTTTCGACGCGTCAGTCGATCCCAGTTTCTTGTCGACCCTTCCGGAGCGCGCGGGGGCTTTAGCTTCGCCACGATAAAAGCGCAAGGTGGAGCGATATGCCCGGCGCAGCCCTAGGCCGCCGAGTACAAAAGCGCCCAGACTCCCCAACGCGGCGGGGCCGGAACTCCCTTGGGCCAACCGCCAAGCGCCATGTCCAACCCAGAGCGGTGGCACATAATAGTGAGCGGCAAGAATCATCGGCCGAAGTTGGGCTAGTCGATCCTCTGGCCGATGCGGAGTAGCGGAAGTGCTCGTTCCTCCCTTAGAGTCGTGCCGCAGGGCCAGTTGGATCACGATATTGGGGAGTTGGGATATGGCGATGAATGTGCCTGTGATGACAACAATAACCGTTCGACGACGCCGTTCGTTGCTCATCAAGCTCGCCAACCACCCGCGCAGGCAATAGGTCCAGGCGGAGAGCATAAAGACGAAAGCCAACTCCAACGGCAATAACCAAGCCATAGCCCAACCGCGGCTCCACATCAACCCGAAGCAGAGGCCAATCATGGCCGGCAGAAAGAGGATGATGCTGGGCGTCAGGAGCGACGCTATGTAGTTCACCAGGAACACACCTCGAAGCGATACGGGCAGATGCAGCAACCGCGGCAGATCGATGGTCTCGGATCGTTGCAGTTCGGTCATCACCCCCAGGGTCCAAAAGAACAAGAACAGGCATGTCACTCCATCCAAAACCAACAGAATGACCTTTGCCGGGACCGTGCCGAGGATAGACGCCCCCACCACGACTCCGGTCACCGCTCCGCCGAAGGCCAGGAGGCAGAACACGACCACAACGATCACCGCCAACACCGCGTTGACAGATCCACCCCGCCGCCACTGGTTCCGGCTCAGCCGCCAGCGCAGCCATAGGATACTCTTAAGCTGGCTCCAGTGCATCTTGGCCTAACTTTCAAGCCAACTCAGCTTCTGCGTCTCGACTTCGCCATTCCCAACGCTCTGGAGAAAAACCTCCTCTAACGAGCCGCTTAGCCGGACTTGTTCCATCGAGGCCTGATGAATCAGTTTGCCGTGCGCGATGATCCCGACATCCGTGCACAACTTCTCCACGATCTCCAGGACGTGAGATGTAAGGAAGACCGTGGCGCCCCGTTCGACGCAGCGCTTCAGAGTGTCCCGCAGAACACGCGACGAAACGGCGTCGACCCCTTCGAAAGGCTCATCCAGGAAAAGCAATTGAGGGTTGGGTATCAAGGCCGCAGCCAGGGCCAGCTTCTTCTTCATGCCGTGCGAGAACTCGAGCGTCAGCTTCTTCTCGTGTTCCTCCAGTTGCATGATCGCCAGCAACTCGCGCGAACGCTCACGCACGGTCTCGATCGGCAGAAGGTACATCCGTCCGATGAAGGTCAAAAACTCTCGCGCCGTAAGGTTCTCGAACAACGCCAGGTTCTCGGGCACAACCCCCACCAACCGCTTAACTTCCCGAGCACGGACATCGTCGCTCAAGTCCTGCCCCAAGATCCGCATCGTCCCGCTGGTCGGGGCGAGCAGGCCTGTTAGCATTTTGATGGTGGTAGATTTCCCGGCTCCGTTTGGCCCCAGAAACCCATAAAACCTGCCCGAAGGCACGCGCAGGTCCAGGCCGTCGACTGCGCAAAAATCGCCAAACCGGCGCGTCAAGGCGTTCGTCTCGATGGCCAGAGTCATGTAAGGCTCGACTCTAAGATTCTCCGGACCACAAAGCGAGCCGCAACTTGACAGCACGCTCGGCGTTTGAGTCCGGTTCACCCGCCCACCTTCGGCGCCCGGATAGCCGTCCGGAATAACTCCGCCACGAAGGGAATCAATATTGTCGGAGGTCATACGGTCTCATTTTGGCCAGGCAAGGCTTGGGGAAGTTTAAGGGGCCGTCTGGGCAGCCGCTTGCTTCCGCGGGGAAACCATGGTCTTGATCATGTCGAGTTGGCTGGATTGCAGTTCTCGATATTTCTCAACCTGGGCAGGCGTAAGGACACTTTCCAAGGCTTTGGCCTTCCGCTCCAGGGCTTGGGTCATCGCCTGGGTCATTGCCGCAACAGGATCAGCATTGGTGGCTACCGAGGGGGCAGGCGGGTCGATTTTGCCATTCATCTGGCTCAGCGTCTGGTCATAGAGGACGTTATAAACTTTGTCCTGCTGCTCCGGACTCAGGCCAAGTGCCGTCTGCATCTGAAGCATCTCGGCGTTGGCCGCCAAACGAGCGTTGCCGGCGGCCTCCTCTTGCTTGTACTGGGTGTACAAATCGAGTTGTTCCGGCGTCAGAATCTGTTTGATCTGCTCCTCGGGATTGCCGGCGGCTTTGGAGATCTTGCCTATCTCGTCCGGGTTAAACTTCCCAGTGAAGATCTTTTGAACCGCCTGCGAACTCGTGTCCGCCTGCTTGAGCAGGATCTCGCGAATCTGTTGTTCTTGCTCAGCGGACAGGTTCAGTTTGGCCTTCATCCGCTCCAACTGTCCGAGGGCCTGCTGCTTTGTCGCGACTTTCATCATTTCGCTCATGGCCGAACCAAACTGGTTCGTGCCACCGGCTTCGTCCTGGGCCTGATCGCCTGGACGTTTTCCCAGCAGACTTTGCGCCTCATTGCGCTTGAGGGCACTAAGTCGGCCACGCAACCCTGCCAACTCGGTGCGCAATTGCGCATCCGAGGCCCGGAGCCGTTCTAGCTCGCCTTTGCTCTTCTCGATGGTCTGAAGCCGGGCCACTTCCGTTTTCAAGGCGGCGAGTTCGCCGACCTGAGTTTGAAGTTGGCGGTTCTCCTCGCTTAAACGGCCCAATCTGGTTTGTTGCCAAACTGGCAGCGCGACGGCGCCCACCAGAACGGCCCCAACAATCGCAGTCTGAATTTTGGTCATAGTCAAAACCTGTAGAAGTGTGATCGCAGTTGAAGTCGTGGTCGCGGCTCCCGCCACGGCCGCGGAGGCAACACTAGCGGCTAAGCCGGAAGGAACCGAAACGAACATCCCCGCAGTCAGTACCGCCGCCAAGCTCCCCGCGGTCGAGTTAATCCCACGTTTGGCCAGCAATCCCTGCAACTTCTCTAGCGCGCGATCGACTCGCATCCGGGCAGCGTTTTCGTTCAACCCGAGGGCTTCCCCCACGTCCTTCAAACTTCGCTCCTCGAAGAAACGCAGCACCACTACTGTTCGGTCGTCTTGGTTCAGTTCGTGCATTGCGTCGTCCAGAACCGGGCGCACTTGTCGCCAGAGTGGTTCGGGAGGATCGGGGTTGGGCTCTTGGTTCATGACATAGGCGGTGTGTTCTCGTTGCAGCCGGCGCTGGGCGGCTCGCCGTAGGTTCGCCGCAGTGAAACGGACACTGGTGTAGAGCCAACCCGCCAACGCAGGATGCCCAGCCAACCTCTTGGCGTTCCGAGCCAATCCCGTGAACACGGCTTGCGTCAGGTCCTGTGCTTCGTTGGAGTCGCCTTGAGATTCCCTAATAGCTGCGGAATAAACCAGTTTGACGTAGCGCTCCACAAGTTCGGTAAATGCGCCCTCCGAGCCGTCCTCGGCGTAACTCAGTAACAGTTCTTTATCTGTGCTCATCGGCCTTCACCTAGATAATGTGCGCGAGCGGCGCAAACCGCACAATCATCCGCAACTACCTGGCCAACAAAGAGCTGCAAGGCATCGGCCGGCCTTCAACCGCGCGCGACCGCCGTCGTCTCGGGTTTGCCGATAGCTTCAGCCCCTTTGCGGGCGTCCTCCAGGTACATCTCCCCGGGACCAAGTCGGTCGTACCAAGTGAATTTGAGAACCACGGAGGTTAAGCCGAAGATTCCCAAAGAGACCCACATTTGCCGCCAATGTTGAATGGCGAGATAGATCGGCGCCGCGACCATGCTCGTCTGCCAGATGAGCCCCACCGCGACGTTAAACGCATCGCGCTTGAAATCCTCGTTTCGCTTGAAACCTGGGTCCTGGATCCTGCACTTCTCGTAAATCGGTCCCCAAAGCCCCCAAGGACGCACTGTACGGTAAAACTTCTTGAGCACTTCGTCGCTCTCCGGTTCGGTCATCCAGCACACCATGATCGACGCTGCGAAGCTCGCGGCAAGGATCAGTAGAAATCCAAACACCGGATGAACGTTGATGTACAACTTCAGGATCGCCGCCAAGGTGCCCGCGACCATTCCGGCAAAGAACCCGTACCCGTTGAAACGCCACCAATGCCACTTGAGGACATTGGGAGCCACAAAGGCGGGCACCAAAGCCGACACAATCCATTCCGTAACTTTCTGGACCGACACCGTCAGAAAGCCGAACACAATCCCCAGCAGGATTACGGTAGCGGAGGTCAAATAAGCCAGCCACACCAACCGCTTGGCTGGCGCGAGAGGGTTAATGTAGCGCTTGTAGATATCGTTGACCACATAAGCGGCGCCGGAGTTCACCGTCGAAACGAAAGTGCTCATGAACGAGGCAAGCAGCGCAGCGATGATCAACCCCTTGAAACCAATCGGCACGTACCGATTCAGCACGTTGGGAAGGATTTTCTCGAAATCAACCTTGGTCCCCATTGCGCTAAGTTCCGGGCTGAAAAAAACCAGCCCTAGAACCGTAATGCCGGCGATGAGCAGGAACCGCGGCGCCAGCGACACCATTGCCATGACCATGTTCTCTAGTGCCGCTTCGCGGGGGCTGCGCGTGGACAGGATATGCTGGATGGCGTAATTGGGAGTGGGACCCGCCATGCTCACTAGCACACCCTTCAAGAACAGCATCCCGGTGAAAAACATGAACATGGAGTACTGGTCCCCGCTCGGGCTATAGATCTTGTCCATCAGCGCCGGCATCAAATGCGACCAGTCCAGATCCAGTTTCCAGCCGAAGAACAGGTGGTCCCACCCGGCGGGAACAGCAGCCATGATCTGCTCGGGTGTAATCAACACAATTGCGATCACCGCAATGGATACCGAGGCGAATAGCTTCAGTGCGAACTGCACCAAGTCGTTCATGACCACGCTGTACATGCCCCCCACCACACAGTAGACTCCAGTCACCGCCAGCATGATCACCGAGTAGAATTCATCTGGCAGATCCCACGGGAAGAAAGGCTTGGTGAATTTCCCAATGCCACGAAACGCGTAGCTGAGAAAACCCACTACGCTCACTAGGGCGTATACCACCACGCTTAGGTATGCCCACTCGGCACCCCGGCTGTCACCGAAACGGGTCCGCATCCATTCAGCACCCGTCAGCACGTTCGAGCGGCGCACCCAGGTCCCCAGATACATCATCCTGAACACGACGTTGAAGAGCGGCCACACCCACAGCAGCCACGTGGCTTTCACCCCGTAGACGAACAGCATGGTGACGAACCACATCGTCCCCGTGATGTCCACCCCGCTCGACCCGTGAGCCACACCGATGATCCACCAGGGGAAGCTCTTGCTCGCCAAAAAATACGATTCGGGATCCTTGGACGCTTTTTTAGCCACCCACCACCCAATCGTCGTCATCAGCAGCAGGTAGAGGCCGATGACGATGATGTCCAGCGGATGCATGTTTTCCTTGGGTCAAGGCGGGCAGGACACCAAATAACTCAAAAGCTCCTCCAAACGACAGGTCGCAACAGCGCAGCATTTATCCCCCCCTCCGTAGTACACGAATAACATCCCTTCCTTCACCACCGCCCCACACGGGAAACAAACACCTCGGTAGAAACCATCGATCTCGTAATCCATCTCCGGTTGCATCAGCCACTCCGTGGCCCGGTGTAAGACTCGGCTCGGGTCATCTAGATCGAGCAACACCGCGCCCAAGCGATAGAACTTGTCCTCGCCCACAGCGTGGTAAATGGTCAGCCATCCGCGGGGAGTCTTGATCGGAGGCGTGTTCACCCCAAGCTTAAGCGCTTCCCAGGGAAGCTTATTCTTGATCAACAAGCGGCTCTGCCGGAAACCCATCAGGTCATCCGCGAACGAAATCCAGGCACAAGCTTGGTCGGTACCGTAAGCTGGCCCTACCCACTCAAGGGGACGATGGATCATCACGTACTTGCCTTTGATCTTCTCCGGAAACAAGACCACGTCCCGATCGTCCAGGGTCGGGTCCGTGAGCCAACCCGCGCGAATCCAACTCTTAAAATCTTTCGTCAGGGCCAATCCCGTGAGTGTGGCGTTGATCCTCAGGTAACGGGGAAACTCGGCGGGGCACTCTGGCTTCAGGTAACGCTCCCTCACCTCAGGGATCCAGAATTGACCGAAAGGATAATGCCGGCACGCATAGGTCACGTAATACCAATCCCCGATCTTGATGATCCGCGGGTCCTGGAGGGTGGCGCCGTCAAAGCCTTCGGTGCTCGGACCCAGCGCTGGTTGAGCAGAGACCCGATCGAAGTGAAAGCCGTCTTTGCTCTTCGCCAGACCCAGGTAGCATTTGTAATCAGCGTGCGCTTCCGCCGCGCGGTAAAGCAGCAGAACCTCTCCGCTGGTCTCTTCATACCAAGCGGCTGGATTGAACACAGCCAAGTCCTCCCAGGGATGTTCCGGGTGGGGCGAGAGGATCGGGTTGCCGTTGAAACGTTCCAGTTTCATTCGTTCATCCAGAGGCCCTAATGCGTTAGGCTCTTCACGAAACGCTCGATCCGATCCAAGCCCTTCTCGATGTTCGCCATACTCGTGGCATAGCTGATCCGAATGTAGTCGTCAGCTCCAAAAGCGATTCCCGGTACGGCGGCTACCTTTTCTCTCTCGAGCAACTGGGCGCAGAAGTCGGTTGACTTGAGGCCGAGTTTGGAAACATTGGGAAAAAGGTAGAAGGCACCTTTGGCGTTGACACAACTGATCGGAGGCATCGCGTTCAATCGTTGATGTGCGTAAGCCCGCCGCCGGGAGTATTCCGCCAGCCAACTTTTCAGATGATCCTGCGGTCCGCTTAGCGCCGCCACAGCGCCCTTCTGGGCAAAAGAGGTTGGATTGCTGGTGCTATGGCTCTGGATAGCATCGATAGCTTTGGCGATGGGTTCAGGCGCGGCCAAAAAACCCAGCCGCCATCCGGTCATTGAATAGGCCTTGGCAAACCCGTGGACAACGATCGTGTGCTCATAATGGGCCTGAGAGAAACTCGCTACGCTGACGTGTTCTGCGCCGTCGTACACCAACTTCTCATAGATCTCGTCGCTCATGATCAGCACTCCGTGCTCAACGCAGAGGTCTCCCAGCGCCTTGATCTCTTCGCGACTATAGAGCGAACCGGTCGGGTTGCTCGGAGAGTTCAGGATAAACAAACGAGTCCGCGGGGTGATGGCCTCTCGCAGCTGCGAAGGTGTCAACTTGAATTCCGTGGCATCGCTGGTAGGCACTATGACCGGGATCGCCCCCGCCAGCTTCACCATCTCGGGATAGCTCAACCAATAAGGAGCCGGAATGATCACTTCGTCGCCTTCCTGGCAGGTGGCTAGGATGGTGTTGTAGCACGAGTGTTTTCCGCCGCAGGATACAATCACCTGCGATGGCTTGTAGCTCAGGCCGCTGTCGCGCTTGAATTTATCCGCGATCGCCTGCCGAAGCTCGGGAATGCCGCTGCTAGGCGTGTATTTGGTAAACCCATCCACCATCGCTTTAATCGCCGCATACTGAATGTGCTGCGGAGTGTCAAAGTCCGGTTCCCCGGCGCCAAAGCCCACGACGTCTAAGCCCTCGGCCTTCATCTGCTTGGCCTTGGCATCAACGGCCAGAGTTAGCGATGGCGATAGTGACGCTGCTCGTTTGGAGATTTGGTAATTCATACGTCGGTCTGCAGAGATTACGACGGACCGGACGGAGCGCAATGGCAAATTTGGGTGCTCAGGCCCGGCTGGAAACGCTGCGATGTGCCCTACTTGTGGAACGAGCGCGGGGGTGCTAGGGTTTTGCGGATAAGCCGCGAATGGGCCTCGGAACGAAATTATGAAAAGACCGAGCAACACGCACGAGTCGGGGCGAGAAAGTCCCGCCCGAACTAAGCGCGCTACCACGGCCCGAGATATCCTTGGAGCCCTACCGGCTCGCGTGGACGGTTCCGGGCAGGTGCCGGCTAAATGGGGATACCATTATCAGCTTTTGGTTAAGCTGCGTGACCGGTTGATCGGCGAGCGTGGTTCACGACTCGACGCGAGTGCGGAACCGCTGGAGGCCCACAGCTTGAGCATGGCTGATGCCGCCACGGACGAGTTCGACCACAGTCTTGCCCTTGGCAGTTTGAGTAGTGGGCAGGAACTGCTCTACGAAATCGAGGCGGCGCTCCGGCGTATCAGCGCCGGCACTTACGGCGTCTGCGAGGAGACCGGCAGCCCGATCCCAACGGCGCGGCTGCGGGCCATCCCCTGGACCCGTTTTTCGTGCGAAGTGGAAAGGCGCCTTGAGAAACAGGGCGGCGTGAATCACGCCAGCCTCGGAACGGTTGGTACAATTCGTCCTGACAGCGAAACCACCGTCAGTCCTGTTGAGACGGTGCAGGGCGAGGAGGAGCCTCCCGAGGCTTCCGATGAGGCGATCGTCGAGCCGGCGAAACTGAGCCGACGCCGGCCCTCGGGACAACGACAGCCTAGCCCACAACCACCGCCCGCGCCTCAAAAAGCCTAAATCTGAAACCTGCTCTCTCTCTGGCGCTTGGAATCTGGCAGTTGGCCTCTCTGGTGGCTTGCGCCCAGGAGGTCAGGCTCACCACCGCCTGCCAAGCTTCTTTCGCCACTTTCGAGACGGCCAGAACCATCCTTACAAACCGCGACGACTTTATCCGGGCGCTGAGTCCGTTCGACCGAGCAGCTCGCATGAAGGTCGATCGTGACGTGCCAGAAGCCGAGTTTCTCGCGTTTGTCGCACAGAACATAATCCCGTGGACCACGGCAGAAACTAATCGAGTCTCCGCAGCGTTACTGATCGTGCGCCAACGACTGGCCCCCTGGAACCTGGCGCTTCCGTCGGCCATTCCTCTCATCAAGACGACTGGAAAAGAAGAGGGGAACGCCAGCTACACGCGCCTGAATGCTGTGATTCTTCCTCAACGGGAGGTCAAGGGTCGTGTTTCAGAAGACCTGCTCCTTCATGAGCTCTTTCACGTTCTATCACGGCATAACCCTAATTTGAGAGAGCAGCTCTACCGAGTCGTCGGTTTCACCCCGATCAACGAGATTAGTTATCCGGGTAACCTCGGTCCGCGCAAGATCACCAACCCCGATGGAGTTCAGAGTGGCTGGGCCATCCAGCTCACCAACCATGACCAGATTCTGAGCGCCGTCCCCATCTTGTTCGCGTCCGCCGCGCGGTACGATCCCAACAAAGGCGGCGAGTTCTTCGATTATCTCACCTTCAAACTGCTCGTTGTTGCCAACCAAACTGGCACTTGGGGGGCGAAGCTCGTAGAAAATGTTCCCGTCCTCCTCGACCCCCAGGAAGCGCACGGTTTCTTTGAGCAAGTGGGAAGAAACACGGACTACATCATCCATCCCGATGAAATCCTGGCGGACAACTTCGTCAAGATGATCAACGGGGCCACCAACCTGGCCACGCCCCGGATCGTGGAGAAGATGACGGAATTGCTTAAGGAGCGCTGAGCCCAGACGGCGCCCTGGGGGTGACCAGGCGGTAAAAGCGCGTGGATGGACCGGCTAGGCTTGAGTCGGTCACTGTCACCGCACCCCGCTGCGCTTGAGCCGCCACATCCGACAGTTTAGACCATTCGCCGCTAACCAGATCCGTACTGAACAGAACGCTGTAGGTTCGGTTCGGCTGCGCTAGGAACTGAATCGTCACTGCACCCGGTGAAACCTCAACGCTGTCGATACGCAAATACTGCTGCGCATCTACCGGGCTGGTGCCGGCCTGATACTCCTGAATATTGCTGGAGCCGTCTCCATCGGGATCAGCATCGGGCCGGGCCCGAGGATCAGTGATCGATCCGAAGTACTGAATTTGCCAGGAATCCGGCAGCCCGTCTTTATTCGAATCTTCACTCGTAGCCGTGTTTGCGCCCCCAGCAGTAGGGGCCGCTGCGAACCAGTTGGCTGGATCGTTGCCGAAACTCGATGGGTCGCGCCTCTGCAAGGAGAAGCCGGTGCCGTTCGCACCACCGGGCCACGGTGTCCCTGGCTGGTAATCGATCCGCTCAACTAGAACATGAGGCACGTAGCCAGCACCAGGAGCTGACGCCGGTAGGGCGGAGTCGGGCCGATAGAGGCTAATGCCCTCCCCGAGGTTGGCCAAATGTCCCGCATAGGGTCCGAACAAGGCCACGCTCGGATCCACTCCGTATCTAGTGCGAAACTCAGCCAATGCCACAACGTCAGCCACGGGATCGAAGTTAACCAGCAACACCAACGCGCCGCCCTGCACCGTGATACCCTGCGGGAAAGTGAAATCGATACCTCCCTTGACTGTCCAGGTATTCGTAGGTGCAGCCGGATCGAACAAGCTCAACGGTTCTGTCGAGTTGTTGATGAACTCTAGGTACTCGTCTTGGAGGTTGTCCTCCGCGAGGTCGGCAGCCGCAGGCTGGTACATAATCTCGTTGATGACCAAAGGCCCGACCAGCGGATGGGAGTTTGGCGCACCGGTCCCGGTCCGGAACTGCTCAAGGCTGGTGGGGTTGTTAACCCCGAACGAAAGCGCCGCCATCGCGACCAGATCGACAGCGCCGATGCTATTCGTATAGCGTCCAAAGGAAACTCCATCCGCCGACGCCCCAAAACTCCCCGAGGCCCGGTGGCCCGTGAGCTCGCCGCTTCCGAGCGCCTCGGACAGTTGCACCTCGTCCCCAAGGGCGGAATTGAAGCTGAAAGGAGTGTTAGCGCCGTTGGTGGAGTTGAACTGATACTCGTAGAACACGATGAAGCCACGTGCGGGGACGATGGTTCCATCAGCAATTCGATACTTCTTCAGCCCGGAAGAGGAATTGCTCAGGAACCAGCCGCCGATATCCCTCTGGGTGGCACCCGCGTTGTAGAATTCCACCGCGTTCTCGTAAGGCGAGTCGGTGCGAGTTAGGACCTCATTGACAACTAGGTCAGGGACCGGCAGGTAGTTGCTCGAGCCGGGGGAAGCTGTGGCCGAGAAACTCACAACGTTCGTGGCCCCGTCAGGAAACCGTCCTTGCGAGATCCCTTTGGATTGAGCGCCGAACGCAACGGCGGTTACCAATGTTCCTCCCGGCGCATAAAGCCCTATAGTCTCGCCGGATTTACTAAGCTTAAAATTCACGTGATCCGCGCCGGCACTACGATTGCCATCCGCCTGGAAGACTAAAAACGCGTCCGGGCCCGAGCCAATAAAGGAGAGCGAAGGCAATGGGGAGAGGGTCGTCTCGGTTGGCGTATCGGTGAAGCTCAGCAAGCCGAGGGCGACCGGCTGACTACCAGAGTTGTAGAGCTCGAACCAATCGCTGCCCCCGGAAGGATTCGCCATCCACTCATTGATCTGCAGGTTCGAAACGTTCCCCAGGCCTGCAGCCTGATTGGGAGCAGCTGGAGTTGTCGAGTTCAGGCCCCAAGCCCCAGAGCCATTGGGCAAGCGTCCGATCGAAAACCCGGCGGGCTGTAGTCCGTAGGAGACGGCATCCACTAGCCCGCCCCCGGCCGAGAGGCGTTGGAAAAGGAATAGTGATCCTCCCTTCGCACTCAGAGCGAAACCGGTGTTGGTCGCTGACGGAGCCGTGCTGGGATCGCAGGCCACCACGAAAAACCCACCCGCTGGAATCACCGAACCACCGGCAAACACATACTTGCGCGGGAAGTTGGGGTCATCAGTGAGGCTGACATCTCCCAAATCCACCGCGTTGGTTCCGGTGTTAAACAGCTCTGCCCAGTCGGCCGCGTCTGGATCGATGGCCACGTGGCTATTGGCCGACACCTCGTTCAGCACTAGAGCAAGACTCTCAGTCGTGGTGGTGATAATGTTCGTCGTGAATTGGACCGCGCTGAGTTGCATCCCAAAGACATCGTCCGAACTCGTGGCGTTGACTTGATGGACCTCCACCGCCATTACGTTATCCCCCAGCGCTGGGGCATTGGTGAAGACGAGGATCTCCGGCACCCCCTCATTATTCTGGCTTCCCGCGAGGGTCCCGTAGGTGACCGTGCCCGACAAACGCAGAGCGCCAGCTCGGACACCGTTAAGATAATAAACCGCTCCGTCATCCACGTAATTCGTCGAGACGAGCACTGAATTGGTCAGGCTTCCGTCCCATTGGAAATGGGTGCGGTAATACACAGTGATATGGCCGCCGGTCTTATCGGGTGGAGGAATAGGGGTAAGGAATGGATAGGGATATTCCGAAGGAGTCGTCTCCGAACCGAAGAGACCAACTCCCTGCGGCCAAGCAGCGTCATTGAAGGAGATTTGGGACCAAGCAGTACCGCGATCCGTACCAGAGTTATCGTAGCGCCAGACGCTATTGATCTCCAATAGGTTGTGCGCGGAAAAAGTGATGTTGGTCACTGAGGATGCCCCACCAGCAGGACCTGGATTGGGGCCACCCGGTGTCGGCTGGGCGAACTCAACCAGCGTGTCGCTGCCGCTTGGGCTTCGTCCTTCCGCAACATCTGTGCGCTGGGGTCCATAACTGATTAGGTCGATAGGTTCGAGCGCCGGATCCGAGAGCAAGATGATCCCCACGTCGGCATCCAGCTTGAAATTCAAATGGTTGGGGCCCTGGCTTGGCGTCGCGTCGGCGATGAAAACGCGCTGGCCGTGGGGCGCGATGAAGCTCAGGCCAGCGATGGGGTTCAGGCCAAACGCCCCTTCGGCATTGGAGAGGAAGCAGCCACCTAGTGCCACTGGTCGTGGGTCCGGGTTATAAAGTTCCACGAAATCGTTGTTCCCCAAGAACATTTCATCTGTCAGCCACTCGTTGATTTTGAGGTGACGGGCGTCGCCCAAGGCGGCAGCCCGGTTCTTCGCCCCGAAGGTCGGCTCGCATAGTACCCAAGTTCCATCCTCAGCCCGGCCAATCGAGAAATCGCTAATTTGCGGGCCGAAGTTCACCGAGTCCAGTAGTCCACCGCCGTTTAACAGCTTGTCGTAGAGGTAAAGGCCCTCGCCCGAAGCCTTCAAGCCAAAGCCCAAATGAATCCCTGGCAGGGATGTCTGGTTGTCCCCATAGACCACCAAGTATTGTCCAGGCTCGAGCGCACCGGTGCCCGCCGGGAAAATGAACTTAGATGGCCGGGTAGCGTCGTCGCTGAACCCCAAGCCAGCCAGTTCGACGGGTTGCGACCCCGCATTGTACAGTTCCACCAGGTCCGGCGTCGCCCCGCCATTGACCACAGTGGTCGCGTTTAAGGCAAGGATCTCATTGATTCGCAGCCCGGATTTAACGGGTGGCAAGTAACTCGTATCCACCACCCACCATCGTGACGTTGTAATAATCGCGTCAGAGCCCAACTCAACCGCGTCCTGGTACCACCCACTATCGCGCTTACCCGTCACCTCGACATGGTGAGTTCCATCGTCGAGTGCCGTGAGCGTGATCGGCACCGCAACGCTGGTTTCGGCGCTCCAGGCGCCACCGTCGAGGCGCCATTTGTAGTGGGTGTACCCGCTCCCATTTGGCCAACCCGCCGTCGGGATGCCGTTGCCCGAGCGAACGACGCCCACCCGCAGAGTGGCATTCGTTTGGGCAGTCGTTCCGGTAGGCTCGCCGGAAATTGACGCGCCTAAAGGAATAACCCCGCCTTGATCCCGTCCATTGGGACCGGAGGCCACTGCCGGCGATCCTGGTTGTAGGCTAAACCAGTCGCGCAACACCTGGGCCTGTTCCCAGGTGTTGAATTGGGTCTCATCGACCGTAGGTATGTGTTTAAGGAGCGGGTCGGCAATCAGATTGCCTTCCCCCGGACCCGTCCACGCGTAGGGGAGAATATTCCCATTGAAGGTCACCGCCGTTTGGGTGGCGTCGTAATTCCGCACCAATTGCTCGGTGTCAACAATGATGTTGCCCTCTAAATAAAACCCAGCGCCGAAGGTGGTTGGCGGACCAGGGTCCAGATCCCGCACATTCACCACCCCCGCAGCCGTGTCAAGGCCACCGGTTTTAGTCATGTGCACGATCGTGTTATTGATGAGGGTGAAGAAGTTGCCTTGCTTGGCCGTGGCCGCCTGGTCACAGTCGAAAAAGAGATTTCCAATGAGGGTGATCTGCGAAGTCCGCACGCCCCCATCGGCGCCAAAGTCATAACTGCCGCCGGAAATTGCGCTGGAACTGTCAGGAGCACCGTTCTTGTGCACGTGCAAAAAAATATTGCCCTCGATCCAGGCGTCAGTGCCGTCCAGATCCAGCCCATCGTCGCTGCCACCAATGAAGACGTTGTTGTAGTACTGAATGATCGGCTGGTTCAGATCTCGGTTGCCGCCAGTAAAATCCATGATGTCGTTGTAGCCGCTCGTGGTGCCGAAAAAGCACTCCCGCACAATGCCCCGACCGCCTGCCTTGATGCCACCGGTGCCGTGCACCAACTCGAACGGTGCGCTGCTGGTCGGAAAAACACAGCTGCTCAAGAGGAACGAACTATTGTCCAGGGAAAGGTATTGATGAGTGGTGGTCCCGAATGTGGCATGATCTAGACTGAGTGTACCCCCGGCCACCTCGATACAAGTCTTGCCGTTCCCCTCGAAATGGGCATAGGCGATAGAGGTTTCGGGGGAATTCGGAACGCCGTTGATGGTGATCCCACCCCAGCTGGTGTTCGTGCCTGGGGCAGGCCCAAATCGGATCGGCGCCGAAGCCGTACCTTCGGCCACCAAACGACCGCCATTAGTGACGACAATGCTGACCTCAGAGCCCATGTAAATGCTGGTCCCGGCCTCGATCGTGAGGCTCGACCCGCTCTTCACAGTTAGCGTACTGTTCACCTGATAAGGACCACCCTCGGCCGTCCAGATCACACTCCCTGCAATCGCACCTCCCACGGTTTGCACATTCCCATCGTCGTACCAAACCTCAAGGACCGATCGATCGATCTCAACGTTATTGGTGCCTAGGGCCTGGACTAGAACCCGATTGACACCTGGGTTAAGTGGAACGTTCGGAGAAGACCAAGTTCCCTGCCAAGCAACCCAAGCGGCATCAGCGCCGTTGACCAGAACGCGGCGCGTATCGATGGCATTTGCGCCTCCAGTCAGAGCCACCGAAGGAATGGTGGTCCGTGGATAGCCGTTTTGCAGTGCGAGACTATTGGTGACGACTAAGGAGAGTGGGATCTGCGACAGCACATAGCTCACTTGTGCGGCGTTGAACGCCTTCATTGTCTCGATGGTAGCCTGCGGCACGTAGGCGTTCAGGAGTTGATCCAGCAGCGGATTCATCTGCGCGGGGGCAAAACTCGTGTCAGCCAACGTCTTCAGCCAGCGATAGTAGACCGGAGCGAATTCCGGGGTCTTCATGAACCGGTCCATGGCTGGGAGAGCGTTCATCCGGAAGATGCTGTGGCGAGGAGGAACCGGGGCATTTCCGCGTCCCATTACCGTATCCAGATCATAGGGGAGGGCCTGGAACCGCGTGTCCTTTGATCCACGATAAAGTGCGTAGTCATCCCCTACCCCATTGGCCAGGCAAGTCTCGTCGTTATCCAAGAGCGTGTTAACGGCCATGTATCTCATCCACTCTTCCACGTCGAGCCGCCGCCGCACATCCGAGATGTAGTTGCTGGCCTGATACCCGTTGGTGCTGTTAAGCACCGCGATCAGATCGATAAGATCGGACCAATCGTTCTCCACCAGGTGGTTTTGCTTGTAGTAGGCGTTGGTATAGGAGCCCACAGCATAAGCGGCCCCGTGCCAGGTCAGGTCGGCCACGCCGTTGTAGGTGGGGTCGCACAATACCGAGTCACGAATGCCGCGATAAGAGTTGCCGTGCGGGTCCAGCGGATATGCGCGCTGGATAAAATCAGCATTGTATTGCTCGTTGGCGGCATAGGAACCGAAGGAATTGTTATCGGGAAGGCCTGCCAGGGCCATCAGATTGGTGCTGTTAATGCGAACTTGGACCGCTCGCGACTCGGCCATCGGTACCCCGAGGAGACGAAAAACAGCGCTTCCGACCAATTGGCTGTAGGCGTACTGCGAATTCAAGTTGATCCCGGTGAGGTTCTTCCACGGCCGGTCGCCAGGGATGTTCACGTGGTAATTGTTGGGATTAGATTGCCGGGTTCCGTGGCCGCGGTTGCGGATCCCCACGTTGTAGCGCAATTGTGTGGTGGTACCATTCGCCATCACCCCATCAGAAGTGATCCACGTCCCGTTCATCTGGGCATCGCTGTCGGAATCGGGGCAACCGCGCCCAATGCGATAGAGCTCACTCCGCTCCAACTCCGTCATGACCACCCGATAGATTGGTTGGTTCCCGGTGTAAACGCCGTTGTCCACCTGGTACAGCAGATTCGCGGTGCGAGGCGATCCGGCCAGCGAGACGTATTGCGGGTAAGTGCGAAGGTTCCCTCCCCGATTCTGTGCCTGCAGATAAAACTCGACGACCGCTCCGTTGACTCGAGCGGGGAGGATGGCCGCGTAAACTCCGTCCCCCGCCAAACCATCGTTGTGTTGGCCATCGTCCCACATGGGCGCGCTGCTAAAGGCCGTCGGCGTGGAGCCGGTTGCGTCGCGGTAATGCAGCGTCACGCTTAGGCCGTCGAAATCCTTGTCCACTATTCGGGCACTCACGGTCACCACATCGGTCGAGCGCGGCACGATGGGCGAGTGGCTCACCGCGGTGATGATCGGGGCGGCGTTCGTAGAGGCGATCGAGTTGGCCCGCCCGGGTGTGCCTTCGCTGATCGTGCTAGGCCCCCAATTCAAGGCGTAACTCTCGGACAAGTCGGCGTTAACCAGTTCTAGGGATGAACCACCGCCGTCGTGCAAAGCGGTCCACTCCCAACCAGCGTGTCCGTAAGAAGCAAAACCATTAGTTGTAAGTACCCGAGTCGCCCAATCACCGTCGTTGGAAAAACTCACTTCGCTAGCGATTCGCGCGCTAGTATCCTCAAGACGCAAATGCCCACCCATGGTGCCGGACCACCCGGTGACGAAGTTCGTCACACTCGGATACTTCCGGGCAAACGCAGTGGCGTCAGCCGCCACCACCAGAAACCCTCCAGGGCCGATCGAGGTGCCGGGGGGGAGGGTGCAGTCGATCCCTTTCGTGAACTTCCACCCGGAGAGGTCAATCGCAGAGCTGTCGGGGTTGTAAAGCTCGACGTAGCTTTCGAGCAGATTTCCTGTGGCGGGGCGGTACATGATCTCGTTAATCACGACCTTTTGGCCAAGCACCGTGACTGAAACGAACAAGACTGAAATAGTCTTAATTAGATTTCGGACTAGTTTAGCCATACTTCTGATAGAAGAGAGCAAGATTCGGACCATATAACCTGGGTGTTCGCTGAGTTGGTGGCCTAGTTGACTTCGGAAGCCGAGCGGTTCAGGGGCAGTCGAACCGTGACGGTTGTCTGTTTCCCGGGCTCCGACCCAATCCGCACCGTTCCCCCATGAGCTTGGACGATCCATTGCGCGATGCTCAATCCGAGGCCGCAACCCTCGATGTTCTGGCTGTGGGAAGTGTCGCCCCGGAAAAAGCGGTCGAAGACGCGCGGCAATGCACCCGCAGGGATGCCGGCCCCTGTGTTCGCAATCACGAATTCCGCGCTCTGACCGATGACCATCAGCCGCAGCACGATCGAACCCCCCGGCTGGTTGTATTTCACCGCGTTGTCAGCGAGGTTCAGCAGCAATTGGCGCAAACGATGACGGTCGCCCTGAACAGTTGCCGATACACATTCGGGGAGCGTGACAGTCAGCCCCGAAGCATGGGCCAGGAGTTGCGTGTCCGCGAAAAGCTCTCGGACCAACTCGTCGAGGCTGACACTCGTCGACGTAAGCTGGATCAGACCGGCATCGGCTTTCGCTAGCAGCGTGAGGCCCTCGACGATTCGTGTCAGGCGCCGCAACTCTTCCAACCGGCCAGCAGCCTGTTCACGCCGCTCTGGGGAAAGAGTCTCGTCACTCAACTCACTTTCCGCTTCGCTGCACAAGATGGTCAGGGGGGATTTGAGCTCGTGTGACGCTGACAGTGTGAACTCCCGGATGCGGGCGAACGAGGTGTGCAATCGCTGGGTCATCGCGTTGAAGACCTCGGTGAGACGATCAAGTTCGTCGCCGCTGCCAGTCGCCGGCAAGGGCTCTCCGAGGTTGCGTTCGGTCAAGGCCTCAGCGGCCACGGTTAGCCGAGCTATTGGCGCCAAAGCATGGCGCATCAATGCCCAACCCCCGGCAAGCGCTAATGCCCCAGCGGGAACCCCACACCAAGTGAGAATTCGCATAACCTCACCAAAATCCCCTTCGTCGGCCTCCTCTTCGCGTCGGGCACGATCAGCCTGCGGGCCGGAACCCCGCGACTCGGGAATAAACTGGCGATAAGTCAGCACCCCCATGGCCAGGAGGCATAGGAACATCACTCCCGCGTACCAGATCGTCAGCCGCGTACGAATCCTCATGGCGCCTTCAGCATACGATAGCCGAGCCCGCGGACGGTCTGCACTAATTTCAATTCAAACCCAGCATCGACTTTCTCGCGCAAACGTCCGATGTACACATCCACGAGGTTGGTGCCCGGATCAAAGTCGTAGTCCCAGACCTTCTCGAGGATCGCCATTCGTCCGCAGATCCTGCCGGCAGAAATCATCAGGAATTCGAGCAACCGGAATTCGCGGGGGCTTAACTCGATTTCAACTCCACCGCGTTGGGCTCGTCGCGTGAGCGTGTCGAGGGCCAGATCGGCCACTTGGAGCGTCGAGGACCTGGCCTCAGTTCGGCGACGCGTCAACGCGTGCACACGCGCGACCAACTCAACCAGCTCAAAAGGTTTAGGGAGGTAATCGTCAGCGCCGGCGTTCAGGCCCTCCACGCGCTCGTTGACCTCACCCCTGGCCGACAGCAGCAGTACCGGCGTGGGATTCTGACGCTGCCGCAAAAGCCGCAGCACACTCAGTCCATCTCGTCCAGGGAGCATGATGTCGAGGACAATGCCGTCAAATGGAGTCTGGCCGGCCAAGGCCAGTGCTTCCTCGCCGTGATGACAGACGTCCACAGCGAAGCCTTCCGCCTGAAGCGCTTTGCGGATGAACGACGCGGTCTTCTTCTCGTCCTCAACAATCAGAACGCGCACGGCAGTTCAAGGACCATACACGAGGACCTTGAAACTCCCGGCAACGATCGCCGGTCGCCGTCGCTGTTCACCTGCGGACTCGGGGGGCTGCGGCTCGTACTTCGCGCTCGGGAGGTAAATGAGGTGCGTCGCAGGATCGAGGGCCATCGTCCGTGCGCCCGGCTCGGTTTTGAGGGTCTGCACAACAGTCAGCTTTGCCGGGGAATCTTCGTGCGCAATTGTGACCGTGCCTTCGCCACAGGAAGCGAACGCGAGTTGGGTGCCTGGGTCGAAAGCGTTGGCGTCCACTCCGTCGCCGATCGGGACCTCGCCCACCACTTTCCCGCTGGTTGTGTCTAACATCACCATTCTCTTGTTTCCGCAGCCAAGAAAGATGCGGTGGTGATCCGGATCGATGGCCATGCCACTTGCCTCCTCGCCCGGGGCAATGGGCCAGCGTTCCACCACTTGATGGGACTTAGTATCGATCACGGCCACCTCATTCTTGTCCTCAAGATTGTTGAAGATACGCCCGGCGCCAAGGTCCACTTGGGCGAATTCCGGTTTGCCCCCCATCGAGATTGTTGCCAACACCTTCCCGTCCGCAGCCTGGAAAACGGTGGCTGATTCTCCTCGGCCATTGAACGCATAGACTTCGCCGTGACTTGGCTCAAACAGAATAGCGTCAGGGTTCTGTCCCGTATGCACTCTAGAGAGCGTCTTGAGCGTGGCGAGGTCCACTACGCTGACGTTGCTCGCGCGACCGTTGCTTACAAAACAGCGTCCCAGCTTTGGCGCAACCGCGATCCCATGCACACCAGGTGTGTCGACAATCTCCCCAACAACCTTGTCGGTCTGAAGGTCGATTACGACGACCTTGGTCGCGTGAGAGACATACAGACGGCGGGCGACCGAATCCACGTTGAGGTAGTCCCACCCGCCTTCACCGCCGACCGGTATCTCCTTAATGAAGTGGTACGACCCGCCGGGCAAAGGATCGCCGCAATTGACTCTGCTGGTCGCGGGGTTCAGGAGAGCCAAAGCGACCAGCACAACAATATGACGATAGGTGACATTCATATGCTTCCAATTCCTGTCCGTGGGCTCAGTTCGTCGTGAATCGAATGTATATCAGGTCCGGCTGTGAACGACAGGTTCTAATCCTTGTCTTTTGCCTTCTTGTTCTTTTGTTCTCCGGTGCCTCCCTGCTTCTCCTTCTCCTGGGCAGCCGGCGTTTCCTTCTCGACCGAAATGACCTTGCCCGTCTTCGCATCCACCTGCACCTCAGTGATGTCCGCGGTGTCTGGACTAGCGATGTCGAAGGACCAGATCAGTTTGCCGTGTTCCTTTTCCAGCTCACATTCCTTGACCGTGCCCTTTGCGACCTTGCTGAGGGCGATCTTGGTCGCCTCCTCCTTCGTAACCTTCGCTTTGGCTTCCAGCTTGGTCTGCTTGTCTTTAGGTTTCTCGCTCTCGTCTGAACGACACGGCAGGACCAAAACCCCAGTCATCAATCCAGCGGAGAGGATTGCGCAGAGACTTGTTCTAAGATTCATAGGCGCCTGTTAAGTTTGATTACTCGAGTCGGATAAAAACGCATCCGGGCTCTCCGAATACCATCAGAGTAGCCGGGGAACATGAAAGATTCCTCAATCGCAGATGACAGTTTTGTCATGATTCTTTGGGATACGGTGGAAGGTCGGCAGAGACTCCAATCCATACCGAGGCTATCCGCCGACAGCACTACGTCCCTCCGGAAGCCCACGCTTCACTCCCGCAGATGGACGCGGCGATTGTCGCGCTGTTTCAGCAGTGTTTCCCATAGTTCCTTAGCGATCCGCCCATTTTCGCCAAGAAGGAGGGCGGCCGACTCCGAAGGACGTTGGGGACCTTGCTCCCACAGACGCCAAACGGTTTCCCGCATGGGCGGGCGCCGATCCGGCGGCATCACAAAATCGTACATAAACGAAGAGAATCCTGCCACTTGCGCTAGGGAACGTCCCGCTACACAACGAACCGCAGCATAAGGATCATCCAAGAGTTGCGCCAGGTAAGCCGCCAGCCATGTTCCTCCGACGGTCTCTTTTGCCGGTGCCCACCCCAAGTGCCAGGCCATCAAAGCGCGTTGGCCGGCATCACCGCGCAGAGCATACCAAGCTACGACGGAGACATCCTTTTGCGGCGCAGGAATCTCGCCAGGTTTGCGCTGGTACCATTCACCCAACCGCCGGTCGACCCAAGCGAGGCTCTGGTCCAGGTGGCAAAGACTGCACGCGTTTGGGCGGCCCGCTTTCAAATCTGAGGACACATCCGGGCTGCTCACCTGATGGCTGCGGATGCCTCGAAGCACACCATAGGTGGCGTGCGGCATGTGGCAATTGTAGCAGAGACTCCCGACCGAATCCGCCGGATGATGAGAATGAGCCGCTAGTGCCGGTGCGTCCTTGTACCTGGGATGGCATTGGGTGCAACCCTGATTATCCTCCCGGTTGCGCCTCAGTTGATAAACCGGCTGGCTTTCATGCATCGAATGGCAGGAGAGGCAGGACATCTCCCCACGCTGGTAGCAGGGCGATTCGACCAAGCCGTTGAATTCCCGCCCCGAAACCCGGATCATCCCGTCAGGCCAGAAAAAATCACCCAGGATTTCCGGGTGCTTGGCCATAACGTCACGCAGCCACGGTTGCTGGTCGAGTCCCCCTGCCCTGATTACCGGAGTCGTCGCATTGAGATCGTCCCCGGGGTGAAATCGAAACCCGTTCGGCTCCCAGCCTTCGTGCGCATCAAACCATTTCATGCTATGGCAGAACCCGCACACCTCCGACGCACGATGGGCCGTCAGCCGTTCGGGATTCACGACGGTGGGATCGATTGCCTTGGTCAGATCGGAGACTGCACCCGCCTTCCGTTCGCGCTGCTTCCGAACGTGCGCTTCGCCCGGCCCGTGACAGGCTTCGCACGCGATTCCCAGCTCGGCCACCGCGGTGCGATAAACGCCCGCTGCTTTATCCGGGCGGGGCGCCCCGGCGGTCGTGTGGCAGCGGATACAGGTCATGTTCCACAGCTCCGGTGGGGCCTCCTCTTGCGGTTCGCGAAGAAAGGTGTCGTTCCGTGGGACCCACCGGCCCTCGGGGAGCAGCCAAGTGAATGGAAAACCGATTTGAGCATTGCCCGCCCCTGCAGGCATCCAAAAGACCTGCATATAGTGAGACCCGGTGAGCAAGCCAACCGGCAGATCGATTACCTCACCGGGTGAGCCGGGTGCCCCCGCCACTCCGGCCTCGCCGATCCGCACCCAGAACTCAGCGCCACGCCTTGATAATAAGAAGGTCTCTTCGCGAAGCGCCAGATGGAGTTCATTGAAGTCGGCCTTGACGGTCTCCGGGGTAGCCAGCTGGGTCATTGTGCGATGGTAGCTGTTATGCCAACTAGAGTATTGCTCCTTGTGACATTCCTGGCATTCCTTGGACGACACGTAACCAGGCCGCCCGCCTCGATCCGGGAGGAAAGCCTCCGACGATTTAGCCAGAATCTCAGGCTTCGAGTCTGCCACTTCTCTCTTGTGGCAGCCGGATGCCAGAAACAAGCCAAGGCAGGCGAGCGCTAGAACTTCGAGACCGCGTGGCAGACCCCACGCTCTGGCGCCCTTTGTCTTGCCTTCCACCCTCCCCTTTTCCTCGAAGCCTCCGGAGTTTTCACCGCGATGGAAGGGCATCCTGAAGTTCCATTACCCTTGGCTAAACCTGGAGCTTCATTTTGACCTCCGCCAGCCCTTGCGCGGTGCCGTTAACGCCCTTCGTAGCCTTCCCGAGCAGGTTTCGATAAGTCCCCAGGGCCAGCAAAGGCCAGCTGTTGCGGTACATGTCGTACTTCAGATAAAACACGCGGGGAAACCCAGTGCCTGTAATCTCCGACTCGCTCCACGATCCATCTGGGTTCTGCGTGCTCGCCAAATAATCAATACCGCGCAACAAACTTGGCCGATGAGGATCACCAAAGGTGCACAGACCCATAACCGCCCAAGCCGTTTGCGACGCCGTGCTCGGCCCCTGCCCCTTGAAAACCGGATCATCGTAGGTATCGCATCGCTCACCCCACCCGCCATCGCTGTGTTGCACGCTCTCAAGCCAGTCGCGCGCTTTGAGCAGCCAGGACTGCTGCATGTCGATGTCCAGGGCGGCCAACCCGCGCAGGGCTTGCCAGGTCCCATAGATGTAGTTCACACCCCAGCGGCCATACCATGACCCATCCTCTTCCTGCTCCTGTTTGATGTACTGAAGGGCATGCTGGATGCGGCCGTTCTCCACGTCGTAACCCTCGTACCCGAGCAGCTCAAGAATGCGCGCCGTGATGTCAGCGCACTCCGGATCGAGCATGGCGTTATGGTCGGCGAACGGGACCTTTTCGAGGATGTTCTTAGTGCAGTCCTTGTCGAAGGCGCCCCAACCTCCATCGCGGCATTGAAAAGTGAGCATCCACTTGATCCCACGCTGTAAACACTCGTCACGCTTGGCTGGGTTGTCGGTCGGAACCAGCCTCAAGGCCAAGAGCACCATGGCCGTGTCATCCACGTCGGGGTTCCACTTGTTCTCAAACTCGAACACCCACCCGCTCGGTTCAACATCGGCCGGGTTCTTGAACTGCCAGTCGCCGCGGAACCGGATCTCCTTCTGCATGAGCCACTCCGCAGCCTGCTTCAGGGCGGGGTGTTCTGCGGAAATGCCAGATTCCCGCAGGGCGATCGTCACGATCGCGGTGTCCCACACCGGGGAAAAACATGGCTCAATCCGCACGGTATCCTCGGTCTCGTGCTCGAGCTCTTTGAGCTTGCGCTCCGCGCGCAGGACCTGGGGATGATCGTCGGGATAACCCAGCGCCTTCAGAGCAATCAGCGAATTGAGCATCGCGGGGAAAATCGCAGCCAACCCGTCGGACCCCTCAAAGCGTTGGAGCATCCAGTCTTCGGCCCGCTTGAGAGCTCGCCGACGGAAAGGATGGATCCCGTGCTCGGCGAACCACTCAGCGAATTTGTGCAGTTTATCCAGCCAGATGAAAAAGTTCCGCCAGGTAAAAACCTGCGGGTCCTGGGCTAGGCGCAAGTCGCGCTCATGGCAGCCCTCGGGATAGAGTTCGTCCAGGTTGAAACCCGGAGCCAGCGGACGGGTGGGCTTAAAATGGTTGATGATGGCCAGCGGCACCAGCATGGAGCGACTCCAGGAACTCATTTCGTTGAAGTTCACGTGGAACCACTTGCCGATCAGAATTACTTCGCACGGAATCGTCGGCACATAGGCCCAAGGGAACAACCCCAGAAGCGCCAGGTACAGCTTCGAGAAGGTGTTCATACGCGGCACACCCCCGAGGCTCAGCGCCACAGAGCGCGCGCGCAACATGCGCGGATCGGTCACCGGCACGCCGGCCAGTTTAAGCGCTAGATAGCCCTTCACAGTGGCGTTCACCTCAGCTGGACCACCATAGTAGATGTTCCATCCGCCATCCGGCCGCTGGAGCGAAAAAAGGTGGTTTACCGCCTTACGCTGCCATTTTGGGTCCACTTTCCCGTCCCAGTGATGGTAAGCGATCTTGTCGGCGACAATCGTGCCATCCACCATCAACTCACCCACCCAATACCCCTCAGGCTTTTGTTGGCTCAGCAGATAGCCCTGAGACCGCCGGATCGCGGCAGCAAAGTCATGTCGAGGGAGCGCACCTGTTGATACTTGTGAGGTGGGCGTCCGGTGACGTTCGGTTAGGTTCACAGACACGAACCTATCATGCGGATAAGGCCGATTCACTGTAAAGCGATTTCCTGGAGTCACTTTAAGGGGTTTTCTGCGCTCCCGACGCGCTCGAAACGCCCGAAATCAAGAACCCGATGCTACCTATCCCGCGCCAAGGCGCCTCGAAAACGCTCAGCGCGTTTCCGGCTGTGACCGATTGAAATCCGGCAAGTTGGAGGCTATCCTCCGCGCGTGACCTTGGAATTCGTTAAGATGAACGGCGCGGGAAACGATTTCGTCCTGATCGACAATCGCGACGGGACCGTGCAATTGAACCGCGCTCAGATCGTGCAGTTGTGCCACCGCCAACGGGGGATCGGGGCCGATGGGCTGTTTCTGCTCGTTCCCTGCCGCTCGGGCAAGGCACGTTGGGCGTGGGACTTCTATAATAACGACGGGAGCACTGCGGCCATGTGCGGAAATGGCGCGCGTTGCTTTGCCCGGTTCATCCAAATGGTAACCGGGGACCCCACTGATACCAGCTTCGAAACCGGAGCTGGCGTGATCCAGGCGCATTTCGAAGGCAGCCTTGTCCGCGTGGGCTTGACGCCGCCGCGAGACCTTAGATTGAGCCGGACCGTCCGCCTGACAGATGGCGAGGTGGTAGCGCATTCCCTGAACACGGGAGTGCCGCACGCGGCCCTGTTTGTAGAAGACGCCGACCGAGCCATGGTGACGACGGTGGGCCCCCAGGTGCGGTACCACCCGGATTTCGGGCCTTCCGGCACAAACGTGAATTTCGTTCAAGTGCTGGGGCCAAACGCAATCCGAGTCCGGACGTATGAGCGTGGAGTTGAGGGCGAGACTCTCGCCTGCGGAACCGGTGTCACCGCCTGCGCGCTAATCAGCGCTCGCTTGCACGGCTTTGAATCTCCCATCAGTGTCCGCGTGCAAGGCGGCGACACCCTCCAGGTGAGTTTCGCCCAGAAAGGCGACCACTTCGAGGACGTTCACCTGACTGGCCCGGCGGATTTCGTCTTCGAAGGCAAGATTACGATCTAGCGTGATCCCTCGAACGGGAGCGTCAGCGACTGGACGAGGGTCCTTGATCCATTTTTTTGCGAATCTCGTCGTTCGGCTCCACGTCCAACGACTTGCGCCAGGCGTCCTTCGCTTCCGACGAGCGCCCCAAGGCAGCGTAAATATCCCCCAAGTGATCAAAAAGCGTTGCGTCAGGCTTGTCGGAAGTCTCCACCGCACGCTTGAGAAAATCCAGCGCGTCCTCGTTGCGCTTCAATTTAAAGAGAACCCATCCCATGCTGTCCAAGTAAGCGGAGTTCTTAGGCTCGGCCTTGACCGCTTTCTCGAGCATGACTCTGGCTTCATCGAGTTTGACCCCGTGCTCGGCCCACATATAGCCAAGGTAGTTCAGCGCTTCCGCGAAATCCGGTGACAATTGGAGGCATTTTCGGAACTCCCGTTCGGCATCCTCTAAGTTCCCGTTCCGCTCGTACGTGGCCCCCAACTGGAAATAGAACAAGTGATCTAGCCTGGCAGGTTCGCTAGCTTTCGCCAGGATCTCTGCGGTGGTGAAGCTCTTGAGGGCTTGGCCAAAATCCTTCAGCGCCGCCTGCGCAATGCCGGTGTAGAACTCCAGCACGAAGTTATCCGGGAATTTAGCCCGGGCGCGATCCAAGTCGCTCAGCGCCTTCTCCGGTTGATTGAGGGTGACGTGCAAGCCGGCGAGGTCGTAGTAAGCGGATTCAAAATTGGCGTCCATGAGAAGCGCCTTCTCGAATTGCGTCTCCGCGTCAGAATAATTCTTGTCCTCCATCGCCAAGTTGCCGAGCAGGTAATAAACCCGAGGATTTGTAGGATTGTCCTTGCTGATCTCGCGCAACTGCGTCGCGGCCGAGGCGCGGTCACCGCTGCGCAGATAGAGTTGGAAAAGCTGTTCGCGCAAAACTGGTGTGAGCGCAGGATTGGAAGGCGGGTGGTTCTTGAGTAAATCCTGGTAAAGGGTCGTCGCGGCGGTCAAATCCCCAACCGAGCGGTAGTCATCGGCGATCTTCCGGAGCATGCCCGGGTCTTCTGGCTTGGCCTTCACCGCGCGGGCGAGAACCCCAGTAACCCGCTCTTTGACTTGGTCCAGGGCCACCGAGCGATCTCGGCTGGCTGCAAGCCAAACCTCGGCCAAATCGACCAGGAAAGCGGCGCTCACGTTGGACTGGCGGGCAGCCTCGTCGAGAACCTTTAATGCGTCTAGGGGCTGCTTCTTTTGAAAATAAACCTGCGAAGCCCCCTGGTAACCAATCAGCAGCTTGGGGGCCCGCTTGATCGCGACCCTGTGGGATAGGATAGCCGCGTCAAGGTGGCCCGCCTGGGCCTGCGACAAACCGAGAAATCCGAACAAGATGCCGCTCGCATTGGGAACCTTCGAGGTTCGCGTCAGCAAGGTGACGGCTCGCTCGGGTTGCTGGCGCTGGAGGAACCGATGCGAGACTTCAATCACCAGCTGTTCGTTTGAGGGATCGGCCTCCGCAGCTTTGGCGAACTCATCCAGAGCGCGG